>LNFM01002100.1_pt1 | contig 47593 bp, 41 predicted proteins | sample 596031 | NCBI WGS metagenome assembly LNFM01 (sample SAMN04254537, study PRJNA301005) | activated carbon metagenome | isolation source: dual media filters at the Ann Arbor, Michigan drinking water treatment plant | place: USA: Ann Arbor
TGGCGATGCCGCAGAAGGCATAGACCGGCTGGCCGCGCAGCATCAGCGCCTCCGGCCCCGGCACCAGCCGGGCGCGCAGCACGGGCAGGCCGGGGGGCAGCAGGTCCAGCGCGCCGGTCTCATCCTCCCCGATCAGCACGGCGGCCTGGCAGCGGGCGGCGGCGGCGGCCACCGGTTCGCGCAGCGGGCCGGCCGGGATGACGCGGTTGTTGCCGAAGCCGAAGCTGCCATCGATCACCAGCAGCGACAGGTCCTTGACCAGGCCCGGATTCTGCAGCCCGTCATCCATGACGATCGCGCGCGCATTCGCGGCCACGGCGGCCTGCGCGCCCGCGGCCCGGTCGGCGCAGACCCAGGTCGGGCGGACCTCCGCCAGCAGCAGGGCCTCGTCGCCCACCATGGTGCTGTCATGCGTGGCGGGGTCGACGCGCACCGGCCCCTTCAGCGTGCCGCCATAGCCGCGCAGCAGGAAATGCGCGGCGACGCCACGATCCGCCAGGCGCCGGCCCAGATCCATCGCAACGGTGGTCTTGCCGGCACCGCCGGCGGTGGCATTGCCGCAGCAGATCACCGGCACCGGCGCCTGCCAGCCCGGCTGCGTCATGCGCCGCGCCGTGGCCTGCGCGTAGAGCGCGGAGAAGGGGGTCAGCAGCAGCGGTAGGACGCCACCACTGGCCGCCCAGAAGGCGGGTGCTCGCATCAGGCCTCGACCATCAGGTTTCGTTCACCAAATCGCCGCGAAGGGCGGCTTCGACGCAGGGCCGCCCATGGCGGCCGGCCCCAAACTCACGCCCGGCTCACATTCACCGATCGGACGGCTGCGCGCCATCCTCGGGGGGGCCGGAGCCATCCTCCAACAGGTGCAGCAACGCCGTCGCCACCCGATCCGGAAGACCGGCCTGTCCCGCCGCGACGGAGGCGGCGGCGGTGGCCATGGCGCGGCGTCCGGCAGGATCGGATAGCATACCGGCCACCTGCTCCGCCAGCGCCGCGGGTTCGGGCGCCACAAGCCGAGCGGCGCCGGCCGCCAGCAGCCGCGCCACCGGCTCCTTGAAATTGTCGGTATGCGGGCCGAGCAGGATGGGGCAGTCCAGCCGGGCTGCCTCCAGCGGGTTCTGGCCGCCGCGCGGCATCAGGCTGCCGCCCACCACGGCGAGGCTGGCAAGGCGGTAGAACAGGCCAAGCTCGCCGAGCGTATCCGCCACATAGACCGCCACATCCGCCCCCGGCGCACCGCCGCCGGCCCGCCGCGCCACCGCCAGCCCCTGCCGTGCCGCCAGTTCCGCCACCGCCACGCCGCGGTCCGGATGGCGCGGCACCAGCACGGTCAGCAGCCGCGGCCAATCCGCTGCCAGCAGGTCATGCGCCGCCAGCACCAGCGCCTCCTCCCCCGGATGGGTGGAAGCGGCGAGGAAGACCGGGCGGTCGCCGATCAGCGCACGCAGCCGTTCCAGCGCCGCCGCCTCCGCTGGCAGGGGCGGGGCCGCGGCCTTCAGGTCGCCCCAGCATTGCGCCACCGCCGCACCCAGCCTCGCGAGCCGCGCGCGATCCTCCTCCGACCGCGCCAGCACCAGGGCGAAGCTGCCCAGGATCTCGGCGGCGCTGCGCGGAAAGCGGTGCCAGCGGGCGAAGGAGCGCGGGCTGATGCGCGCATTGACCAGCGCCATCGGCAGGCGCCGGGCGCGGGCGGCGGCGATCAGGTTGGGCCACAGCTCGCTTTCCACCAGCACGCCCGCATCCGGCCGCCAGCCTTCCAGGAACCGCGCCACCCAGGCCGGCACGTCCAGCGGCAGGAAGCGGTGGGTCACGCGCGGGAAACCGGATGGGCCCGGCACCGCCAGCGCGCCCGGCAGGCGGTCCATCAGGGCCTGCGCGCCCGTCACGGTGCCGGTGGTGACCAGCAGGTGCAGTGCGGCGTCACGCGCCAGCATCGCTTCCAGCACCGGCACGGCGGAAATCGCCTCCCCCACACTGGCGGTGTGCAGCCACAGCAGGCGGCCCGGCGGCCGGACGGCACCGAGGCCCCGGCGTTCCGCCAGCCGCGCTGCGATCTCCTTGCCGCGCCGGACGCGGCGGCCGAGGTGCCAGCGCAGCAGGGGCGACGCCAGGGTGGTGGCCAGGCGCCAGGCGGCGGTGGGAAGTGTCACGAGCGGGCCATTACAAGCGGGCCGGGCGGGCCGGGCGGTCCGGCACATCGGTGACGCCGCAAAGCCGGTCGGCGTCCTGGCAGGCCCGGGTCAGCGCCGCCGAGATGCCGGGCAGGGCCGCCTCCGCCGCGTCGCGCGGCACGGTGATGGGGGCGCCGCAGACCACCACCCCGCGGCCGAAGGGCAGCGGCAGCATCAGCCGGTCCCAGGATCCGAGCCGCCGTTGCGCGCTGGAGGAGGCGCCCAGCGGCACCACCGGCGCGCCGGACAGCGCCGCAACCTGCGCCACGCCCGGCGCGGCCTGGCGCCTTGGGCCGCGCGGGCCATCCGGCGTGATCAGCACCGGCTGGCCGCGCCGCAGCGTCCGCAGCAGCGCCGTCAACGCCCCCGCGCCGCCACGGCGGGAGGAGCCGTAGATCATCTCCACCCCGAAGCGCCCGACGGCGGCGCCGATGAAGCGGCCATCGCGGTGCCGGCTGACCAGCACATGCGGGCGCAGCCGCGCCGCCGCCGGTTCCTGCGCGCGGGCCAGGTCGAACAGCGCCGGCATCAGCGGCAGGCGTTCATGCCAGAAGGCGAGGATCAGCGGCTGCCCCGCGGCCACCAGCGCCAGCGCCGGTTCCGCGCCCACCAATTGCCAGCGCGTGGTCCGCACCACCAGCGCCAGGTACAGCCCGACCAGCCGCGCCAGGCCCCCCTGGACCGCCGGATGCCGGATAAGCCTGCGGATCATGGGCCGTGATGGGGGCGGGGATGGAGGCACGCCATGGCGAGGCCGGTAGCATGGCCCGGCGGGCGTGGGAAATCCGGCGCGCCGAAGCTTCCAGCCGGCGTTCTCAGGCGCAGAGCATCAGGCTGTCGCGGAAGCGCCGCGCGCAGGCGGCCCAGGAAAAACCGGTGGCATGGGCGCGGCAGGCGGCGCGGTCCGCCTGCAGGGCGCGCAGGCAGGCGGCGCGCAGATCCTCATCCAGCGCCCCCACCGGATTATCGCCGATGATATCGAGCGGTCCGGTCACCGGAAACGCCGCCACCGGCGTGCCGCTGGCCAGCGATTCCAGCAGCACCAGCCCGAAGGTATCGGTGCGGGAGGGAAAGACGAAGACATCCGCCTGCGCATAGGCCCGCGCCAGTGCCGCACCCTCCCGCCAGCCAGTGAAATGCGCTTCGGGGAAGCGCCGGGCCAGGGCGGCGCGCTGCGGGCCATCGCCCACCACAACCTTGCTGCCCGGCAGGTCCAGCGCCAGGAAGGCCTCCAGGTTCTTTTCCACCGCCACCCGACCGGCGCAGAGAAAGATCGGCCGCGGCAGCGCTTCCCAGGCTTCCTCCGGCCCCCGCGCTGCCGCATCGGGATGGAAGCCCGCCAGGTCCACGCCGCGCGACCAGGGCACCACATGGGTGAAGCCGCGCGCCGCCAGTTCCGCCGCCAGGGTCGGTGTGGCGCATAGCGTGCCGGCGCCGGCCGCGTGGAAATGCCGCATCAGCGCCCAGGACCAGGCGCGCGGAACCCGCGTGCGGGCGTGCAGATAATCCGGAAATTTCGTGTGGAAGGAGGTGGTGAAGCGCCAGCCCCGCGCCCGGCAGATCGCCCGCATCGCCCAGCCAAGCGGGCCTTCGGTGGCGATATGCACGGCGTTCGGGCGGAATGCATCCACCATCCGCAGCAGGCGGCGCTTCGGCGCCAGCGCCAGGCGGATCTCCGCATAACCCGGCGTCGGCACGGTCGGGAAGCGGTCCGGCCCGATCACCTCCACCACATCACCCAGCTGGGCCAGTTCCGCGACCACCGTCGCCATGGTGCGGACCACGCCATTCACCTGCGGCGTCCAGGCATCGGAGACGACGAGGATGCGGAGCGGCCCGATCGCGGCGGTCATTTCCGTTGGCTCCAGCGCACCCATCCCCCAAGGGGCATGTCCGCAGGGGGATTCCTCGTCCAAACCGGTTCTCTCGTCTCGGGCCTTTGCGGTGGCGTACATTCCGCCCCTGGTGCACGAGAATTGCGTGGCCGGGAAGTGGCGAAAACCTGCCCGTGCCAGGCCATGGCCCCGGCGCTACACCGTCTCCGGCAAGGAAGCCGGCACGACGGCCGGGCTCGGCGCGGCGCGGAAGAAGCTGAGCTGGTTCTCCCTTGCCCAGTCGACCAGTTCGAACCGGCCATCCGCATGCTCGACCAGCGCGGTACAGCTTTCCACCCAATCGCCATCGTTCATGTACAGCACGCCTTGCACGTCCCGCATCTCGGCGTGGTGGATATGGCCGCAGACCACGCCATCCAACCCGCGCCGGCGGGCTTCCTGGGCCAGCGCCGTTTCGAAGCGGTCGATCGCCTTCACCGCTTCCTTGACCTGCCGCTTCAGCCATTGGGAGAGCGACCAGTAGGGGTAGCCGAAGCGCCGGCGCAGCGCGTTGAACCAGCGATTGGCGACCAGCGCGCTGTCATAGGCCCAGTCGCCCAGATGGGCGAGGAACTTGGCGTAGCGCACCACGCTGTCGAATTCGTCGCCATGGATCACCAGGAAGCGGCGGCCATCGGCGGCCTTGTGCACCGCTTCCTGCGCCAGGCGGACGCCGGCGATCTCAAGGCCGAGCCAGTCGCGCAGCATCTCGTCATGGTTGCCGGGGATGTAGGTGACCTGGGTGCCGCTGCGCGCCATTTTCAGGACCAGGCGGATCGCCTCGTCATGGTCGGCGTCCCAGTACCAGGATTTGCGCAGCCGCCAGCCATCGACGATGTCGCCCACCAGGTAAAGCTGCTGCGGCAGCCACGCGTGCCGAGGTGGAGGTCGGACAGGAACACCGTGCGGTAGCGCCGCCGGAGTTCCGCGCCGAGCGTGCCTGCCATGCCATCCATGCCCTGCCCTCTGCTTCGCCGGCCAGCCCCGTCGGCCGACCCACAGGCCAGCCATCAGGTGAGTCTCGCTGACCTGACGGCGCCTGCCGCGGCGTCTACCCCGGCAGGCGGACGGGCGACGTGAATCTTGCATGAAGGCCATCAGGCCGCCGGCGTTATCGCTTTGTCAGCAGGCTGCCCGTCATGAAGGGGCAAGCCATCGCCAAGGAGGATGACGTGGACAGCGACGCCACATGCGCCATGCACATTCTCCCCGCCGTGCAGGCTGGGGCATGCCCCCGCCGCCACGCCTGAACGCCGCCATGCCGAAGGAAGTCCGCTACATCCTGTTTTCCCCGGCGGAGGTGCTGGAGGCGCTGGTCGCCGGCATGGTGCTGGCCCAGCCGGGCTGGCAGGCGGCAACGGGCCATGTGCGGCTGGACATGGCGACCGCGCCCTCAGGCGAGGTGGTGGCGCGGCTGGTACCCCAGAAGCCCCGGTCGGGTCATCGTACCCATTGGTCCTTCACATCCGGGGATCTGCTGACGATCCTGCTGCAATCCTGCCGCCGCAACCGGGTTCCCTTGCCAATGCGCGGACACAAGCAGCTGGAATTATTGGGTACCAATCTCTGCCTGATCATCATGATGGGCGACCCGCAGGCCATGCCGGATGTCCGGATGAACGAGATCAGCTACCTGGACCCGGATCTGGCGCCGTTGCGCGCCCGCGGCACGGGCGGCTGATCCGCCGCCGAGGACAGCGGCGGCCTGCTCGGCCGATCTCAGCCTGCGCCGATCTCAGCCTGCGCCGGTCTCAGCCTGCGCCGGTCTCAGCCTGCGCCAGCGCGCTGCTGGCCCAGGGCAAGAGCCCCGGCGGCGAGGCCGGCGACCAGCGAAACCAGGCTGAACCCCGCCGCCGCGGTCAGCCCGGCCAGGCCAAGGCCCATCGCTGGAACGAGCGTGATCGCAACGCTGACCATGCCAAGCATGGCCGTGATCCCGGCCAGGACGCAGAGAATGATCAACATGGGCGCCCCCTGATATTGGCGATAAGATGAACACATGCGCCTTTATTCCGCCATGATCCAGCCAAAAACGCCCGGCCGCCTCGGCTGCTGCGGCAGGAGGCAGGCCGGCCGCCGCTTTGGGCAATCCCGCAAGGCTGCCCGCCAGCAGACCTGCGTGCTGCCCCTGAAACCGGCTGGACCGCAACCCGGCCGCAGTGGAGGATGCGCGCCGACAGGCAAACTGGGAGTCCTTGCGATGGCTGGCTTCACCCTCTCCCGCCGCGGCGCGCTGGCGGCCGGCACCGGCATCCTCGCAGGGCTGCGCCCGGGGCATGCACCCGCCCAGACGACGCCGGCCCAGGGCGCGCCCATCAAGGTGGGCGAGCTGAACTCCTACGCCCGCATGGCCGCCTTCTCCGTGCCCTACCGCAACGCCATCCAGCTAGCGGTGGACCAGATCAACCAGTCCGGCGGCGTGATGGGTGGCCGGCCGCTCGAATTCGTCTTCCGCGACGATGGATCGACCCCGGGCGACGCCGTGCGCGTGGCGGAGGACCTGCTGACCCGCGAGGGCTGCGCCTTCCTCGCCGGTACCTTCCTGTCCAACGTCGGCCTCGCGGTGGCGGACCTCGCGAACCAGCGCAAGAAGCTGTTCCTGGCGACGGAGCCGTTGAGCGACGCGCTGACCATGGCGCAGGGCAACCGCTACACCTGGCGCCTGCGCCCCTCCACCTACATGCAGACGCGCATGGTGGTGGAGGCCGCGCGCGGCAAGACGGCGAAGCGCTGGGCGATCGTCGCGCCCAACTATGAATACGGGCAGTCGGCGGCCGCCAATTTCAAGCGGCTGATCGGCAATGCCATTCCGGGCGCCGAGATCGTGGCGGAGCAGTATCCGGCGCTCGGCCGCGTCGATGCCGGCGCCACGGTCGGCGCGCTGGCGCAGGCGCGCCCGGATGGCATCTTCAACGTGCTGTTCGGCGCCGACCTGACCGCCTTCGTCCGCGAGGGCAACACCCGCGGGTTGTTCGAGCGCCGCCTGGTGCTGTCGCTGCTGACCGGGGAGCCGGAATACATGATCCCGCTGGGCGATGAATGCCCGGATGGCTGGATCGTCACCGGCTATCCGTGGGAGCAGGTGCAGGACGCACCGCACAAGGCCTTCGTGGACGCCTACCGCGCCCGTTTCAACGAGACGCCGCGCAAGGGCAGCGTGCTGGGCTACGTCACCGCGCAGGTGGTGGCGAGCATGCTGAACAAGGCGAATTCGACGGAGACGGAGGCGATGGTGGACGCGCTGGCGGACCTGCCGACGCAGACCATCGTCGGCCCCGTGGTGATGCGCGGGCTGGACCACCAGGGCACCATGGGCACCTGGGTGGGGGAGACGGAGTTGCGCGGCCGAACCGGCACCATGCGCAACGCCCGCTACGCCGATGGCGCCGACTTCATGTTCCCCGAGGATGAGGTGCGCGCCGCGCGCCCGCGGAGCTGATCGCGGCGCATGGATCTGGGCTTCCTGGTGGTCCAGTCCCTGTCGGGACTGGCCAGCGCCTCCTCGCTTTTCGTCATCGCCTCAGGGCTGACGCTGGTGTTCGGCGTCACCCGCATCGTCAATTTCGCGCATGGCAGCTTCTACATGCTCGGCGCCTATATGGCGGTGACGGTGGTGCCCTGGCTGCTGGATTTCGATCGATCGCCGCTGCTGTTCTTCGTCGGCGTGCTGGTTTCTGCCCTGGTGGTGGGCGTGCTGGGCGTGGTGATGGAGGTCTTGCTGCTCCGCCGGCTCTACAAAGTACCAGAACTGTTCCAGTTGCTGGCCACCTTCGGCGTGGTGCTGATGGTGCAGGATGCGGTGCAGTGGATCTGGGGGCCGGTGGAAATTTCCGGGCCGCGCGCGCCGGGGCTGCGCCATGGCGTGGAGATTCTGGGCCAGCGCTTCCCGGCCTATGAGTTGTTCCTGATCTGCGTCGGCCCGGCGGTGCTCGGGCTGCTCTGGCTGCTGATGCACAAGACCCGCTTCGGCATCCTGATCCGCGCGGCGACGCGGGACCGGGAAATGGTGGGCGCGCTCGGCGTGAACCAGGCGCTGCTGTTCACCGGCACGTTGTTCCTCGGCGCCTTCCTGGCGGGGCTGGGTGGCGCGCTGCAGATTCCGCGCATCGCCGCCAATTCGCAGATGGACCTGTCCATCATCACGGAGGCCTTCGTGGTGACGGTGATCGGCGGCATGGGCAGCGTACCCGGCGCCTTCCTGGCGGCGGTGCTGATCGGGCAGTTGAACGCCTTCGGCGTGCTGATCTTCCCGAAGATCACGCTGGTGCTGGTGTTCCTGCTGATGGCGGTGGTGCTGGTGGTGAAGCCCTGGGGGCTGCTCGGCCGGCCGGAAGCGGCGGCGGGCCGCGCGGCGCTGCCGGAGGGGATTCTCGCCACGCCACGCTTCGGGATGTGGGAGAAGGCGATCCTGGCCGTGGTGCTGGCCGCGACGCTGGCGGTGCCGCTTTTCGGCGACGCCTATACCGTGAAGGTGGCGACGGAGGTGTTGATCTTCGCACTCGCCGCCTTCTCGCTGAACTTCCTGGTCGGCAATGGCGGCATCGTCTCCTTCGGCCATGCCGCCTATTTCGGCCTCGGCGCCTATGCGGCCGGGCTGCTGGTGACGAAGGGCGGCCTGCCGATGGAGCCGGCGCTGATCGCCGCCCCCATCGCGGGTGCGGCCTTCGCCGCGCTGTTCGGCTTCTTCGTGGTGCGGCTGACCGGCATCTACCTGGCGATGCTGACGCTGGCTTTCGCGCAGATCGCCTATGCGGTGTGCTTCCAGTGGGTGGAGGTGACGGGCGGCGACAATGGCGTGGTCGGCGTCTGGCCCAGCGAGTGGGCCAGGTCGCGGGAGGTGTTTCACTACCTCGTCGCCGCCTGCTGCATCGCCGGCATCGCGGCGCTGCGCCACGTGATCTATGCGCCCTTCGGCGCCACGCTGCGGGCGGCGCGGGATTCGGAACAGCGAGCGGATGCGATCGGCATCGATGTCCGGATGCATCGCTGGCTGGCCTTCACGCTGGCCGGCGCGGCGGCGGGGCTGGCGGGGGGGCTGTATGCCTTCTCCAAGGGCTCGATCGACCCGACGCTGCTGGCGATTCCGATGTCCATCGACTTCCTGGCCATGCTGCTGCTGGGTGGCATGCAGACGGTGATGGGCGCGGTCGCGGGTGCCGCGGCGTTCCACACCATCAAGGACTTCTTCATGCCGCTGACCGACTTCTGGCGGTTCTTCCTCGGCGCCTCCATCATCGCGCTGGTGCTGATCTTTCCGCGCGGCCTGTCCGGTGCCTATGGCGCGTTGCGGAGGCGGGCATGACGCTGCTTTCGGTGGAGGGCCTGAACAAGCGCTTCGGCGGCGTCGTCGCGGCGAAGGACGTGTCCTTCGCGCTGGCGGCGGGCGCGATGCTGGCGATCATCGGCCCGAACGGCGCGGGCAAATCCACCACCTTCAACATGGTAGGCGGGCAATTGGCGCCGAGTTCCGGCCGCGTGATGCTGGCAGGCCAGGACATCACCGGGCTGCCGCCGCGCCAGGTCTGCAAGCTCGGCGTCGGCCGCACCTTCCAGGTGGCGCAGACTTTTCTCTCGATGACCGTCGCGGGCAACGTGCAGATGGCACTGACCGCGCATCACGGCCGCACGCGCGATCTGGTGGCGGATGCGGCCTCGCTGTACCGGACGGAGGCGCTGGCCCTGCTGGCGCAGGTCGGCATGGCGGAGGCGGCGGATCGTCCGATCGGCGAGCTGGCCTATGGCGATGTGAAGCGCGTGGAACTCGCCATCGCGCTCGCCGCCGCGCCGAAACTGCTGCTGATGGATGAGCCCACCGCCGGCATGGCGCCGCGCGAACGCGCCGCGCTGATGCAACTGACCGCCGGCATCGCGCGCGGCCAGGGCATCGGCGTGCTGTTCACGGAACACGACATGGACGCGGTCTTCGCCCATGCGGACCGCATCCTGGTGCTGGTGCGCGGCGAGGTGATTGCGGAGGGCTCGCCCGAACAGGTGCGCGCCAATCCGGAAGTGCAGCGCGTCTATCTCGGTCAGTCCGGCCACAAGGCGGCGCTGCGGGCGAGGCGTGCGGCGCATGGCTGATGCCGTTCTGGAAGTTTCGGGCGTCACCGCCGGCTATGGGCCGGCGGAGGTGCTGTTCGGCGTCGATCTCACGCTGCGGCGTGGCGAAGTGGCCGCCCTGATGGGTCGCAACGGCGCCGGCAAATCCACCACCATGAAGGCCATCATGGGCCTGCTGCCGCCGCGCGCCGGCCAGGTGCGCTTCGCCGGCCAGGACATCACCGGCTGGGCGCCGTTCCAGATCGCGCGCGCCGGCCTCGGCTATGTGCCGGAGGATCGGCGCATCTTCACCGACCTGACGGTGGCGGAGAATCTGGAAGTCGGCCGCCGCGCCGCACGAGGCGGGCGCGCGGCCTGGACCGTGGAACGCCTCTACGAGATCTTCCCGAACCTGGCCGAGATGCGCGGCCGCCGCGCCGCGGCGATGTCGGGCGGCGAACAGCAGATGCTGACCATTGCCCGCACGCTGATGGGCAACCCGGAAGCGGTGCTGCTGGACGAACCCTCCGAAGGCCTGGCGCCGGTGATCGTGGAACTGATGGCGGAAGCGGTGCTGCGGATGAAGGCGGAGGGGCTGGCCGTGCTGCTCTCCGAACAGAGCCTGGATTTCGCCGCCGCCGTCTCCGACCGCGCCTTCGTCATCGAGAAGGGCAGCATCCGCTTCGCCGGCACCATGGCGGCGCTGGAAGCGGATGAGACCATCCGCACCACCTACCTGACGGTCTGAGGCGCATGTCCCGCATCACGGCCGGCATCGATGTCGGCGGCACATTCACCGACCTGTTGCTGCAGGATACCGAGGGCCGCGTGCGGCTAGCGAAGGTGCCGACCACGACGGCGAACCAGGCGGAGGGCGTTCTGGCCGCGATCGCCGCCGCGGGCAGTTCGCCCGCCGAGCTCGACCTCATCATACACGGCACCACGGCGACCACCAATGCGGTGCTGGAGCGCAAGCTGGCCAAGGTGGGGCTGATCACCACCGCCGGGTTCCGCGACGTGCTGGAACTCGGCCGCCGGACGCGCCCGAACCCCTACGGGCTCAAGGGCAGCTTCGAACCGCTGGTGCCGCGCGAATGGCGGCGCGAGGTGGCCGAACGCATGGATGCGCGCGGGGGCGTGGTGACGCCGCTCGACGAAGATGCGGTGGCGCGGGAGGTGCGCGCGCTGCTGGCCGAGGGCTGCGAGGCGCTGGTCGTGCATTTCCTGCACGCCTATGCCAACCCCGCGCATGAACAGCGTGCCGGTGAGATCGCACGCGCCATCTGGCCGAATGACTACGTCACGCTTGGCCACGAGCTGCTCTCCGAATTCCGCGAATACGAACGCGGCACAACCGCCGCGGTGAACGCCGCGGTGCAGCCGATCCTCGATCGCTACATCACCCGCCTGCAGGCGCAGCTCGCCGCGCAGGGCCACAGGCGCGAGCTGCTGGTGATGAACGGCAATGGCGGCACCGTGCCGGCGCGGCTGGTGGCGCGGGAGGCGGCGAAGACTGTCATGTCCGGCCCCGCCTCCGGCGTCATGGCCGCGGCGGCGACGCTGGCGCAAAGCGGGTTGCGCAATGCCATCACCTACGACATGGGCGGCACCTCCACCGATGTCGCGCTGATCGCGGGCGGCGTGCCGGAGGTTTCGGCGGAACTCTCCATCGCCTATGGCCTGCCGATCCATTTGCCGATGGTCGATGTGCGGACCGTCGGCGCCGGCGGTGGCTCCATCGCCGGCATCGACCGCGCCGGCATGTTCCGCGTCGGGCCGGAAAGCGCCGGCAGCCTGCCGGGGCCGATCTGCTTCGGCCGCGGCGGCATGCGGCCGACCATCACCGATGCGAACCTGGTGCTCGGCCGGCTCGACCCCGCGCGACTGCTGGCGGTGCGGGATGCGGTGCCGATGGACGCCGTGCGGGCGGCTTTCGCGGAGCAGATCGGCGGCCCGCTCGGCATGAGTGTGGAACAGGCGGCGGAGGCGTCGCTGAGGCTGGCGAATGTCCATATGGCCGGCGCGATCCGAATGGTCTCGCTCTCCCGCGGCCATGACCCACGCGACTTCTGCCTCTTTGCCTTCGGCGGCGCCGGGCCGCTGCATGCGGTGGCGCTGGCGCGGGAAATCGGCATTCCGATGGTTCTGGTCCCCGCGCGGCCGGGCCTGACCAATGCGCTCGGCTGCTTGGTGGCGGATCTGCGGCAGGATGCGGTGAACACGCTGAACCGCGGGCTGGACGACATTTCCGCCGAGGAGATCACGGAGACGCTGGCCGCGCAGCGCGACCGCGCGCTGGCGGTCGTCACCGCTGACAGCGCGGAGATCGAGCGGACGGAGGTGCTGCACGCGGCGGACATGCAGTTCCGCGGCCAGACGCATCTGATCCGCGTCGCCCTGCCACGCATCGACATGACCCGCCCCGAGATCAAGGCCGCCTTCGAGACCGCCTATTTTGCCCGCTTCCAGGTGCAGCTTCCGGAGATCCGCGCGGTGCTGGTGAACCTGACAACCACCGTCATCGGCCGCCGTCGCGCCTTTCCGCTTGCCGCGCTACTCAACCCGACCGCCCGCGTCGGTGAGGCGCGCGTCGGACAACGCGACCTCTACGCCGAGGGCGCCTGGCACTCCGCCCCGGTATGGCAGCGCGAAAAGCTGGCGGAAGGCGCGCGCATCACGGGCCCCGCGATCATCCAGCAGGCGGATGCGACCACGGTGCTGGAGCCTCGATCCGAAGCCGTGGTCGATGCCATCGGCAATCTCCGCATCACGGTGCAGCCATGATCGATGCCCTGACGCTGGCCGTGATCCAGGCCGGGTTGCAGCAGGTCTGCAACGAGATGGACATCACCTTCTCCCGCGCCGCCTTCTCGCCTGTCATAGCCGAGGCGGATGACCGCTCGGACGGCATCTACGCGGCCGAGGATGGCGCGCTGATCGCGCAGGGGGAACTCGGCCTGCCGGTCTTCGTCGGCACCATGGCGCATTCGGCGGCGCATCTGGTGCGGCTGATCGGCGAGGGCGCGGTGGCGGCGCCAGAGCCGGGCGACATCTACATCGTCAACGACCCCTATCTCGGCGGCACCCATCTGATGGATGTGCGTTTCGCCAGGCCCTTCTTCGTTGATGGCGAACTGTTTTGCTGGCTGCAGAACACCGGGCATTGGCCGGATATCGGCGGCATGGTGCCCGGCGGCTTTTCGGCGCATGCGACGGAGGTCGAACAGGAAGGCCTGCGCCTGCCACCCGTGAAACTGTTCAAGAAGGGTGTGCTGGACCGCGAGATACTGTCGATCATCCAGTCCAATATCCGCGTCGCGGACCAGCGCATCGGCGACATCAAGGCGCAGGCCGCGGCTCTGCTGGTGGGCGAGGCGCGGCTGAACGAGATGGTTTCGCGATATGGCATCGCCACTTTGCGAGATGCCATCGCAGGCATCCGGGCGCGTGCGGCGGAGCGCATGCTCGCGGAAATCCGGCGCATTCCGGACGGCGTCTATGCCGCCGAGACGTTCGTGGATTCGGATGGCGTGGTGGATGCGCCGCTGCGGATCGCGCTGACCGTCACGCGGCAAGGCGATGAGCTGGTCTTCGATCTCGGCAATTCGTCGTCGCCCTGCCAGGGGCCTATGAACTCCGTCTGGGCCACCACCTGTTCTGCCGTCTACCTGGCGATGAAGCACATCTTCCCCGATGTGCCGATCAATGCCGGCACCTTCGCGCCGCTGCGCGTGATCCGGCCGGAGGGCACCTTCCTCGATGCGCGCTACCCGCGTCCGGTCTCCGGCTGCGCCGCCGAAGTCTCGCAGCGAATCGCGGAGGCGGTATTCCTCGCCATAGCGCAGGCGCTGCCGGCGGAGGTCTGGGCCGCGCCCGCCGGCACCTCCGGCAACTTCGCGCTCGGCGGTTTCGACCCGGCGCGCAACGCAGGCTACGTGATGTACCAGATCACCGGCGGCGGCTATGGCGGCAATGCGGAGGCCGATGGCCTGACCAATGGCTGCTCCACCATCGGCATCAGCAAGACCGCGCCGGTCGAGGTCATGGAACAATACTACCCCGTCCTGTTCACGCGTTTCGCGATTCACGAAGGCTCCGGCGGCGCCGGTGCGCAGCGCGGCGGCTTCGGCGTGCATTACGAATTGGAACTGCTGCGCGGCGAGGCGAAGGCGAGCTTCGTGATGGACCATGGCCGCTTCGGCCCGCCCGGCGTGCTCGGCGGCGGAGATGGCGCAAGGAACGTCGTAAGACTGCACCGCAACGGCACCACCACCATCCCGCTGCATCTTTCGAAGGACCAGGGGTTGCATCTGCGCGCCGGCGACCGGGTGGAGGTGATGACACCGGGCGGCGGCGGCTACGGCGACCCGCGTAACCGCGACCCGGAGCTCGTCGCGCGGGATGTACGGCGCGGCTACTACACGGCGGATCAGGCGAAGGCGCTATGGGGATGACCGCCTATCACCGACCGACGACGTTGCAGGACGCGTTGGCGATCCGCGCCGGCGCGGATGTGGCCGTGCTGGCCGGCGGCACCGATATCTTCCCCGCCCGCACCGCCCGCGCCGCCTGGGGTGACCCGACGCACAGGGATGTGCTGGATATCAGCGCGATCCCCGGGCTGCGCGACATCGAGGAAACCGCCGAGGGCTGGCGTATCGGCTGCCTGGTCACTTGGTCCGGGTTGCTGCGCGCGCCGCTGCCGCCGATCTTTGACGGGCTGAAGGCCGCGTCGCGGGAAGTGGGCGGCATGCAGGTGCAGAGCCGGGGCACGCTGGTGGGCAACCTCGTCACCGCCTCGCCGGCCGGCGATGGCATTCCGAACCTGCTGGCGCTGGATGCGACGGTGGAAATCGCAGGCCCGCACGGCATACGCCGGTTGCCGGTGGCGGATTTCCTCACCGGCTATCGTGCCACGGCGCTGGCGGCCGATGAATTGGTCATCGCGCTGCAGGTGCCGCGGCTGGAGAACGCGCAGGGCGGCTTCCGAAAGCTGGGCGCGCGGCATTACCTGGTAATCTCCATCGCCATGGCGGCCGGCGTCATCGCCACCAATACGGCAGGGCGCATCACGGCGGCGCGGATCGCGCTCGGCGCCTGTTCCACGACGGCGCAGCGTCTGCCGGCGCTCGAAGCCGTGCTGACCGGCGTGGATCACGCGCAGGCAGCACGCGTGGTCCAACCGCATCATCTGGAAGCCATCACGCCCATCGACGACATCCGCGCCACCGCCGCCTATCGCCGCGACGCTGCCTTGGTGCTGCTGCGGGACCTGCTGGAGGCGCGCGCATGATCGACATCGCCTTCACCCTGAACGGCGCGCCTTGCACCGTCACCGCGCCACCCTTCGCACCGCTGTCCGATACGCTGCGCGAAAGGCTCGGCCTGACCGGCACGAAGGAGGGCTGCAACGCTGGCGATTGCGGCGCCTGCACGGTGCTGGTGGATGGCGCGCAAGCCTGCGCCTGCCTGATCCCCTCCGCGCAGGTGCAGAGCGCGCAGGTGGAAACCGTGGAGGCGACGGACGGCGCGGTGGGTGCTGTGCTGGCGCGGCTGCGCGCGGCCTTCCTGGCGCATGGCGCGGCGCAATGCGGCATCTGCTCGCCTGGGATGCTGATGGCGGCGGCGGATCTGCTGCTGCGCGATGCAGCGCCGGATCGGGCGGCGGTGCGGGATGCGTTGGGCGGCGTCCTGTGCCGCTGCACCGGCTATGCGAAGATCCTGGACGCCGTGCTGGATGCGTCGCCGCAGGCCACGCACTCGCCACTGGCGGGCGAGGCGGTCGGTGCCAGCATCGCAAGGCTGGATGGCGCCGCGAAGCTGGACGGCACGGACCGCTTCGGCGCGGATGAGGCGCCGGCCGATGCGCTATGGCTGCGCGTCGTGCGCTCGCCGCATGCCAGCGCGCGTTTTTCTCTGGGCGATCTGGAGGCGGCGCGAGGCGCGCTGGGGCTGGAAGCCATCATCACCGCCGCCGATGTGCCCGGACTGAACGCCTTCGGCATCATGCCGAACCTGAAGGACCAGCCGGTGCTGGCCGATGGCCTGGTGCGCTTCCGGGGGGAGGCGTTACTTGGCCTGGTGGGCACCCGCGAGGCGGTGGCGGCGGTGCGCGATGCGGCGCTGCCGATCACCTGGCACCCGCTGCCCGCGCTGCATGGCGCGGCAGCCGCCAGCGCGGCGGATGCGCCGCAACTGCACGCGCATGCGCCGGGTAACCTGCTGATCGAGGGGCGCCTCAACCGCAATACGCCGGCGCGTGACGTCGCCAATGCCGAAGGCCACTTCACGACTGGCTTCGTCGAGCACGCCTATATCGAACCCGAGGCCGGCTATGCGCAGCCCGCGCCCGATGGCATCGGCATGGAGGTCTTCGCCTGCACCCAGGCGCCCTATATGGACCGAGAGGAAACCGCGCGGGTGCTTGGCGTGGCGGAGGATGCGGTGCGCATCCGCCCCAGCGCCTGTGGCGGCGGCTTCGGCGGCAAGCTGGATGTCTCCGTGCAGCCCTTGCTGGCGGTGGCCGCGCGCAAGGCGGGCAGGCCGGTGCGTATCATCTATTCGCGCGCCGAAAGCATGGCCAGCACTACAAAGCGGCACCCTGCCAGCATCACCGCGCGGATGGCCGCCGATGCCGAGGGCCGCTTCACGAGCTACGAGTTCGACGCCGATTTCAACACCGGCGCCTATGCGAGCTGGGGCGCGACCGTCGCGAACCGCGTGCCTGTCCATGCGGGCGGCCCCTATCGCATCACCAACCTTCGCAACCGCGCGCGCGCCATCTACACCAACGACACGCCCGCCGGCGCCTTTCGCGGCTTCGGCGTGCCGCAGGCGGCGATCGCGACGGAATCGCTGGTGGATGACCTGGCTGAGCAACTCGGCCTGGATCGCTGGGAAATCCGGCGCCGCAATGCCATCGGACGCGGCGACACGACGCATAGTGGCCAGGTGCTGCACGCTTCCGCCGGCCTGCCGGAATGCCTGGATGCGCTGAAGCCGGACTGGAATGCCATGCTGGCGCAGGTCGCCGCGCATAATGCGACCGCACCGCGCGTCAGGCTCGGCGCCGGGATTGCCTGCATGTGGTATGGCTGCGGCAATACCAGCATGTCCAACCCCTCGCGCATGAAGCTGACGCTGGCGCGCGATGGCACACTGACCTTGTTCAACGGTGCGGTGGATATCGGCCAGGGCAGCACAACCGTGATGGCGCAGATCTGCGCGGATGCACTCGGGCTGCCGCTGGCGCAGTTCCGCTTCGTGCTCGGTGACACCGCCCGCACCTACGATGCCGGCAAGACCAGCGCCTCCCGCCAGACATTCGTGAGTGGCCGTGCGGCGATGGAGACGGGGCTGGCGCTGCGCCGGCGGATTCTCGCGCTGGCCAATGCGGGGGAGGATGCGGTGCTGGCGCTCGACGGCACGCAGCTTCGTGTCGGCGAGGCGCGCGTCATCGACCTCGCGGCGCTGCCGGAAGACCTGGAAGCGGAAGGCCGCTACGACCCGCCGACCACCGCGCTCGACGCGGACGGCCAGGGCACGCCCTACGCCACCTATGGCTTCGCCGCGCAGATCGCGCTGGTTTCAGTGGATACCGCCTTGGGCGTGACGAAGGTGCGGCGCATCGTGGCCGCGCAGGATGTCGGCCGCGCGGTGAATCCCACGCTGGTGCTCGGGCAGATCCATGGCGGTATCGCGCAGGGCCTCGGTCTCGCCTTGATGGAGGAGTTCATCCCGGGCCGCACCGAGAACCTGCACGACTACCTGATCCCGACTGTGGGCGACGTGCCGGAGATCGATGTGCATCTGATCGAGGATCCGGAACCCGAGGGCCCCTACGGCGCCAAGGGCGTCGGCGAGCCGGCGCTGGTGCCGACGGCACCGGCTATTCTCTCCGCCATCCGCCACGCCACCGGCGTCACCATGCGCCAGGTGCCCGTGCTGCCGCATCGGCTGTGGGAGGCCCAACGGGCATTGCGGCGATGAGCGACCATGGCAGCCGCGCCGCACGGTCCCAGAAATTCGGCGCGGCGGAGGGCGACCAGGGCATCGTGCGCTGCGATGCCTGCCCCGTGCTGTGCCGCATCCGCCCCGGCCGCAGCGGCGCCTGTTCGCGCTATGCCAACGACAATGGCCAACTGGTGCGGACCGACCCGGCGCTGACGCTCGCGCGCGCGGTGGAATCGGGTGGGCCTGTCGTGGCTTTCGCGGAAGGCGGCTGGGATGGGCAGTTGCTCGATCCCTCCCGCGCCTTCGTCACCGGCATCGGCGCCGGCACCACCTATCCGGACTACAAGCCCGCCCCCTTCATCGTCGGCGCGCAGCATGCGGGGGTGGATACCGTCACCATCGTGACGGAGGGAATCTTCAGCTATTGCGGCGTGAAGGTGAAGATCGACACGGATCGCCATCTGGGCGCGGAGGCCGCCGCGGTGCGCGCGAATGGCGAGCAGGTCGGCCATGTCACCACCGCCGAATATGGCAGCCAGATGCTCTCCCTCGGCGGCGTGCGGCACCTGACGGGCGGCAGCAAGAAGGAAGGCACCACCACCTGCGACACGCTGCTGAAGCTCTGCGCCGGCGATGCGGTGGAGCTCACCATCGATGGCGGCCATGCGGTGCGCGTACAGGCCGGGCAGGCGCCGGTGGTGGATGGCAAGCCGGAAGTGCGGATGCGCGTCGGCTGCGGCAGCGCCACCATCGGCATCTTCGCGCAGCAATGGCTGGGACAGGTGGATGAGGTGATCGTGGTGGATGACCACATCACCGGGCTGCTGTCGGAACACCAGGCGGGCAAGGTGCTGGGCATGAAGCCCACCGGCATCCGGCTGCGCGGGCGGCGCTCCACGCCCGGGCGGTATTTCCAGGTGGCCAATCCCGGCCTCGGCTGGGGCGGCACGGATATCAGCGACCCGCTGTCCATCATCGAGGCGATCGACCCGAAGATCGCCTGGCCCGGCCTGCGCCTGCTGCTGACCTCCACCACCGGCGAGGATGCGCTGTGGTGCGTGCTGGACGCGGCGCTGCGCCCTGTACCCGCCGAGATGCCGGCCAATGTCGGAAAAGTGGTGGAGCGCATCGGCGAGAATTGCGAACCCTCCCTCTGCACCGTCATCTTCATGGCCGGTGCCGGCGGGTCGCTGCGGGCGGGTGTCACCGACAATCCCGTGCTGCTGACGCGCAGCGTGGCCTCGGGCGAGACGCGCGTCACCATGGGCGGCGCGCCGGTCTATCTCTGGCCCGGCGGCGGCATCACGGTGATGGCGGATGTGCTGCGCCTGCCGAAGAACGCCTTCGGATACGTGCCGACGCCGGCGCTGGTCGCTCCCATCGAATTCACCCTGCCGCGCGCGCTGTATGAACACCTCGGCGGGCATATGTCCGAGATCGTGCCGGTGCAGGACCTGCTGCGCGATCTCGGCCCCGCGCTGCGCGTCGAGGATTGGCAGGCGGGCAATCCCTGGCCCTTCCCGGGCTGACATGCCCAGCATGCAGCGCCTGGCCGGCGACCGGCTGCATCTGCAGCACGGCCCGATCGATGTGGTGCTGCGCGCCTGGGGGCCGCCGGGGGCCGTGGCCGCGGCGGAAGCGGCGGCGACCCAGCGGTTCCAGACGGTGCTGGATGAGCTGGTCGCCGAATTGCCGCTGCTGCGCCGTGCCGCCGATCCGGCCGCGCCACCAGGCGGCGCCATCGCGCGGGCGATGCACGCCGCCTGCCTGCCCTACACGACGCGCGGCATCTTCGTCACGCCGATGGCGGCCGTCGCCGGCGCCGTGGCGGATGCGCTGCTGTTCGCGATACGAAACGCCGCACCCGGCATCACGCGGGCCTTCGTCAATGATGGCGGAGACATCGCCATGATGGCCGGCGATGGCCTGGATATCGGCCTGGCGGTGGACCCGCGCGGCGGCTTCGATGGCGCGCTGCATCTGCGCGCCACCGACGGCATCGGCGGCATCGCCACCTCCGGCCGGCATGGCCGTTCCTTGTCCCTCGGCATCGCCGATGCCGTCACGGTGCTTGCGCGCAGCGCCGCCGCGGCGGATGTGGCGGCGACGCTGATCGCCAATGCGGTCGATGTGCCGAGCCCCGCCATCACGCGCCGCCCCGCCTCGGCACTGGACCCCGACAGCGACCTCGGCGAGCGGATGGTGACGGTGGAAATCGGCGCGCTGACCGCGACCGAGATCGACACCGCCCTGGATGCCGGTGCCACCTTCGCCGCAAGCTGCTGCCGGGACGGCCTGATCCGCGCCGCCGCGCTGCGCCTCGGCGGGCAGGTCCGCCTGGCCGGTGCATCCTCCCTTCTCCTGAAGGCACCAAGCCCATGACCCAGACGCTCGACATCCGCAAAACCGTCCTGTGCGTGGAGGAGGTGCGCCACGATGGTGGCCCGCGCCTCGCCGCCCCCATCCTGAAGGGCTGGTGCGCCGTCGTGCTCAGGAATCCCTTCGCCGGGCGGCATGAGCCGGAGCTGATGTGGATGATGGAGGCGATGAAGCCGGTCGGCCTGATGGTTGCGGAGAAGCTGCTCGCCGGCCTCGGCGGCGACCCGGCGCGGATCGAGGCCTATGGCAAGGGCGGCCTGGTCGGCGCGGCCGGGGAGCTGGAACATGGCGCGCTGTGGCATGTCGCCGGCGGCTATGCGATGCGCGGGCTGCTGGGCCAGGCGCTGTCCATCGTGCCGTCCATGACCAAGGTTGGGCCGATGGGCGCCGTGCTGGACCTGCCGATCCACCACCGCAACGCCGCCTATGTCCGCAGCCATTTCGACGGCATCACCGCCACGGTGCCGGATGCGCCGCGCGCCGATGAGATCCTGTTCGCTTTGGCCATGACCACCGGCGGCCGCCCGCATGCGCGGGTCGGCGGGCTGACGCAGGATGCGATCAGCGCCTGGGATGGACAGCGCTAGAGGCGCAACCTCACCCCTGCCCGCTGCGTCCTGGGTGGCAGACAGAGAAGGAAAGCGATGATGCAGCTGCACGGAATTCACCATCTGACCGCGGTCTCGGCCGATGCGCCGGGCAATCACGACTTCTACACCCGCATCCTCGGCATGCGGCTGGTGAAGAAGACCGTCAACCAGGACGATGTCAGCGCCTACCACCTGTTCTACGCGGATGGCGCGGCCAGCCCGGGCACCGACCTCACCTTCTTCGACTGGCCGGTGGGGCCGGAACGGCGCGGCACCCAGGCCATCACCGGCACCGCGCTGCGCGTGGCGGGTCCCGAGGCCTTCGCCTATTGGGCCTCCCGCTTCACGGAACATGGCGTGGCGCACGGCCCGGTGCAGCTTGTGGCCGGGCGCCAGCAGATGGCGTTCGAGGATCCCGAGGGCCAGCGCCTTTCCCTGCTGGATGATGGCGGCACCGGCCCCTTCCACCCCTGGGACCGCAGCACCGTGCCGTCGCAGCACCAGATCCGCGGCCTCGGCCCCATCACGATCAGCGTGCCGGACCTCGCCCCCACCGCCCTGTTCCTGACGCAGGTGATGGCGATGCGCCCGGCCGGCGACCACCCCGCCCCGGATGATGCCCGCAGCCGCATCCATGTCTTCGAAATGGGTGAGGGCGGCCCGGCGGCGGAGCTGCATGTGCGGGTCGAACCCCACCTGCCCCAGGCCCACCCCGGCGCCGGCGGCGTGCACCATGTCGCCTTCCGGGTGCGGGACGACGAGTATGAAGGCTGGGTGGACCGCCTGCAGCGCCTGCGCATCCCCTCCTCCGGCCCGGTCGATCGCTTCTACTTCCGCAGCCTGTACACGCGGGAACCGAACGGGATCCTGTACGAGATCGCCACCGACGGCCCCGGCTTCGCGACCGATGAGCCGATGGAGACCCTGGGCGAAGCCCTGGCCCTGCCGCCCTTCCTGGAGCCGCGCCGCGCGGAGATCGAGCGCGGGCTGAAACCGCTCTCGACCCGGTGAGCCCGTCAGGGCCGCTTCGCCATCCGGCCCGCCTGCGCAGGCCCGCCACGGTCCAGCCGCGGCGGGCGGCCGAAGCGCGCGGCGTAGGCGCGGGAGAAATGCGCCGCGCTGACGAAGCCACTGGCGATCGCCACCTCCAGCACGGACAGCGCGGTCTGCTGCAGCAGCCGCCTGGCATGGTCCAGACGCAGGCCCAGGTAATGCGCGCCGATGGTGCGGCCGAGATGGCTGCGGAACAGCCGCTCCAGCTGCCGCACCGAAAGCCCGGCCGATTCGGCCAGCGCGTCGCGCGGCAGCGGGTCCTCGATGGCGCGCTCCATCTGGTCCAGCACCGCCAGCAGGCTCGGGTGGCCGGTGTCGTAGCGTTCGCGCAGGCTCATCCGCTGCGGCTCATCCCCCGCGCGTGGCCTGGTGTGCAGGAACCACTCGGCGACGGCCCTGGCCAGGGCGCGGCCATGAGCGGCCTCGATCAGCGCCATCATCATATCCAACGCGGCGGTGCCGCCGGAGGCGGTGCAGCGATCCCGGTCCACCTCATACAGCGACCCGGTCAGGGTCAGGCTGGGGAAGCGCTCCGCCATGGCTGGAATGTATTCCCAATGCGCGGTGCAGCGATACCCGGTCAGCAATCCGGCGCGCGCCAGGATATGAGGGCCGCCGGAAACGCCGCCGATGCGGATGCCGCGCGCGGCCTCCGCCCGCAGCCAGGCCAGCGTCGCGGCATCTTCGAAGCCGGAGGGGTTGCCGCCGGCGCAGACGAACAGCGCATCCAGCTGGCCGGGCTGGTCCGTGCCCTGTTCCGCCACGATGGACACGCCGTTGGAGGCGCGCACCGGCTGGCCATCCGGCGAGATATGCACCCAGCTATAGAGCACGACACCGGCCAGGTCATTGGCCGCGCGGAAGGGCTCCACCGAACAGGCATAGGTCAGCATCGGAAAGCCGGGTATCAGGACGAAGCCGATCCGTAGCGGCGCCGCGCCAGGCTTCAACCCCAGCCCCTCGCGTGCCACCGGCCCGCGAGGGTCGGGGGGTCCGGAAGCGGGGAAGCGGCTTGCTGGCGTGCTTGTCATCTGGACAGGTCATGGTGGCGCCCTACCCTGTCCCTGTCCATCGGCGGCAGCGGTTGGGAAGCCGGGGAACCGCCTCGGCTCTACGCGGGGGCTCCCGCCTCGGCTTTAAGCGGGGGCCCCCGCATCGGCTTCAAGCGGGGGCCCCCGCATCGGCTTCAAGCGGGCCCCCCCGCCTCAGCCCAATGCGGGGAACCCGCGCGATTTCATTTCGTTCACGTCGTCGCGGCTCAGCCCATGGCTGCGAATCGCCGCCTTCAAACAAGGAGTTCGCCATGCGCATCAGCGCCGGCTGCCAGATTACCTACGATTGCCCGCAGCCGACCCCGATGCTGCTGATGATCAGCCCGCATCCGTCCCGCACCCCGGATCTGATCGGCCCGCACCAGGTCAATTTCGAGCCGGCCATTCCGGCGCGGCACTACCGGGACGGCTTCGGCAACACCTGCACCCGCATCGTCGCCCCCACCGGGCGGCTGGTGATCTCGACCAGGCTGCTGGTGCAGGATACCGGCCGCCCCGATCCGCTGCTGCCCTATGCCCGCCAGCACAAGGTGGAGGATCTGCCGGATGACGCGCTGGTCTACCTGCTGGGCAGCCGCTACTGCGACACGGACAAGCTGGGCGATTTCGCCTGGGCGCAGTTCGGCCAGGGGCCGGAGGGCTGGGCGCGGGTGCAGGCCATCTGCGACTACGCGCACAACCACATCAAGTTCGACTACATGAAGGCCAGCGCCACCCGCAGCGCGCATGACGCGCATCGCGAACAGGTCGGCGTCTGCCGGGACTTCGCGCATCTGGCGGTCACGCTGTGCCGCTGCGTCAACATCCCGGCGCGCTACTGCACCGGCTATCTGGGTGACATCGGCATGCCGCCGCCCTACGGCCCGATGGATTTCGCCGCCTGGTTCGAGGTGTATCTGGACGGCGCCTGGCACACCTTCGATGCGCGCAACAACACCCCGCGCATCGGCCGCATCCTGATGGCACGCGGGCGGGATGCGACGGATGTCGCCATCACCACCACCTTCGGCCAATGCACCATGACCGACTTTCAGGTCTTCACGGATGAGGTTCCGGCTTGAATGACCCGCCCGCCGTCACGCTGGTGAACGAGTTCGGCAGGTCTCCGCTGGTTCTGGTCTGCGAACATGCCAGCAACCACATCCCGGCGCGCTTCAACGCGCTGGGCCTGCCGCCGGCGGAGCTGCAGCGCCACATCGCCTGGGATATCGGCGCGGCGGCGCTGGCCCGGCGGCTGGCGGCGCTGCTCGATGCGCCGCTGTTCCTGTCCGGCTATTCCCGCCTGCTGATCGACTGCAACCGCCCGCCCGGCGTGCCGAGCAGCATCCCCCTACGCAGCGAAGCCACGGACATCCCCGGCAACCAGGGGCTGACGCCGGCGGAGGTAGCGCAGCGGCAGGACGACTTCTTCTGGCCGTTCCAGCATCGCATCGCCCGGTTCCTGGATGCGCGCCCGACGCGCTTCCTGCTCGGCGTGCACAGCTTCACGCCCGTCTTCCACGACGTGCCGCGCCCCTGGCAGGCTGGCGTGCTGTATGGCGAGGCCACCGGCTTCGGCGCCGCGCTCATCGCGGGCCTGCGGCAGGACCCCGCGCTGACTGTGGGCGACAACGAGCCCTACCGGATCGAACTGGCGGAGGACTACACCGTGCCGGTGCATGGCGATGCGCGCGGCATCCCGGCCTCGCTGATCGAGGTACGACAGGATCTCCTGGCCGATCCGCCCGACATCGAGGCCTGGGCACAGCGCCTGGCGCCGATACTGGCCCAGGCCATCAGCTGAAATCTGCGGCGGGACGGTTTGGACTTGCACTGACCGCCGCGCAGGCCGATATCTCTGGCACTCCGAGGGGCCGAGTGCCAGCCCGCGCGGCTGCCCCCTGTCCGGGGCGCGACATCCCTCGAAAGAGCCCCCATCATGAGCTTTCGCCCCCTGCAGGACCGCGTCCTGCTGCGCCGCATCGCGGCTGAGGAAAAGACCACCGGCGGGATCATCATTCCCGACACCGCCCAGGAGAAGCCGCAGGAAGGCGAGATCGTCGCCGCCGGCCCGGGCGCGATCCACGCCAATGGCCATCTGGTCGCGCTGGATGTGAAGGCCGGCGACCGCGTGCTGTTCGGCAAATGGTCCGGCACCGAGGTCAAGATCGACGGGGAAGACCTGTTGATCCTCAAGGAATCCGACCTGCTGGGCGTTCTGGCCGCCTGATTTCGGCGGCTTAGTGACCGTTTGAGAATGCCGGCGGTTGAGGATCCGCAGGGCATTTTTCGTCCCTGGAAGGCGCCGGACGCCGCCGATGCTGGTTGCATCGGCAAGCCCGGCAACGCGCCAGGGGCGGAAAAGGCCCGCGGAGCCGACCCGTCCGGTGTTCTCAAACGGCCACTTACAGGCCGCCACGCCGTGCCGCCGCTTCCGCCCATCAAGGATCAGAAAAAATGCCAGCCAAAGACGTGCGCTTCGGCGCCGATGCCCGCAAGCGGATGCTGCGCGGCGTGGACACCCTCGCCCAGGCCGTGAAGGTCACGCTCGGCCCCAAGGGCCGCAACGTGCTGCTGGCGAAAAGCTGGGGCGCGCCGCGCATCACCAAGGACGGCGTTTCCGTCGCCATGGAGATCGAGCTGCCCGACCGCATGGAAAACATGGGCGCGCAGCTGGTGCGGGAAGTGGCGTCCAAGACCAAGGACATCGCCGGTGACGGCACCACCACCGCCATCGTGCTGGCCCAGGCCATCGCCCGCGAAGGCATGCAGGCGGTCGCCGCCGGCATGAGCCCGATGGGCCTGAAGCGCGGCGTCGACGCCGCCGTGGTCGCGCTGGTGGCGGAGCTCGCCGCACGCAGCCGCCCGATTTCCAGCGAGGCCGAGATCGCCCAGGTCGGCACCGTCTCCGCCAATGGCGAAGCCGAGATCGGCCGGATGATCGCGGAAGCGATGACCAAGGTCGGCAAGGAAGGCGTGATTTCCATCGAGGAAGGCAAGATCGCCGCCACCGAGCTGGAGATCGTCGATGGCACGCAATTCGACCGCGGCTACCTCTCGCCCTACTTCATCACCAATGCGGAGAAGATGGCGGTGGAGCTGGAAGCCCCCTACATCCTGATCTGCGAGAAGAAACTGTCCGCCTTGCAGACCTTCCTGCCGCTGCTGGAAGCCGTCGCGCAATCCGGCCGCCCGCTGCTGATCATCGCCGAAGATATCGAGGGCGAGACGCTCGCGACGCTGGTTGTGAACAAGCTGCGTGGCGGGCTGAAGGTCGCCGCCGTGAAGGCGCCTGGCTTCGGCGATCGTCGCAAGGCGATGCTGGAAGACATCGCCGCGCTGACCGGCGCGCAGGTGATCTCCGAGGATCTCGGCATGAAGCTCGAGAACGTGACGCTCGAGATGCTCGGCACCGCCAAGCGCGTGCGGATCGAGAAGGAAACCACCACCATCGTCGATGGCGCCGGTGAGAAGGACGCGATCCAGGCGCGCATCGCCCAGATCAAGGCGCAGATCGAGGACACCACCTCGGACTACGACAAGGAAAAGCTGCAGGAACGGCTGGCGAAGCTGGCCGGCGGCGTCGCCGTCATCAAGGTCGGTGGCAATACCGAGGTCGAGGTGAAGGAACGCAAGGACCGCGTCGAGGACGCGCTGCATGCGACCCGCGCCGCGGTGGAGGAAGGCATCGTCCCCGGCGGCGGCGTGGCGCTGCTGCGCGCCAGCCTGATCCTGGCCAGCCTGAATGCCGAGGATGCCGACCAGAAGTTCGGCATCGAGATCGTCCGCCGCGCGCTGTCCGCGCCGCTGCGGCAGATCGCGACCAATGCCGGCGAGGATGGTGCCGTGGTGGCCGGCGACGTGCTGCGCAACCCGGATCCGAGCTGGGGCTACGACGCCCAGTCCGGCGAGCACAAGGACCTGGTCGCGGCCGGCATCATCGACCCGACCAAGGTGGTGCGCGCCGCCTTGCAGCACGCGGCATCCGTCGCGGGCCTGCTGATGACGACGGAGGCCATGATCTGCACGGCCGCCGAGCCGGACGCGTCCGAAGGCTGATGCTGGAAGCCCTCTCCCCCGCTTGGGGGGGAGGGTTGGGTGGGGGGGACGTGCAAGCTCCTGACCGAGCTCACGATCTCCGCGCCCCCCTCACTCCCCCCTTCGGGTGGAGAGGGCCTTTGCGCCTGCTACCCCGCCGCGCGCACCAGCTTGCCCGGCCGCGCGCCGGTTTCCTGCCCACGCTCCATGATCGGCTGGCCCGACACGATGGTCATGTCGTAGCCCTCCACCCGCTGCACCAGACGACGGCCGCCGGCGGGCAGGTCGTAGATCATCTCCGGGTGGTGCAGGCGCAGCGCGTCGAAGTCGATGACGTTCACATCCGCCTTCTTGCCGACCTGCAACCGGCCGCGATCGGTCATGCCGAAGAAATCCGCCGTCTCGCTGGTCTGCCGCTTCACCGCGAATTCCAACGGCACCCGATCGCCCCGCGCCCGGTCGCGCACCCAATGCGTCAGCATGAAGCTGGGCATGGAGGCATCGCAGATCACGCCGCAATGCGCCCCGCCATCCGACAAGCCGTTCACGGTATGCTTGTGCAGCATCATGTCATGCACGACCGACAGATCGCCGCCAACATAGTTCACCACCGGGAAATACAGCATCCGCCCGCCATCTTCTGCGGTCAGGTGGTCGTAGCAATAGGCCGCGGGGTCCTGCCCGGCCTTGGCGGCGAGTGCTGCGATGGAGCGCTCCGGCGGCGGCTCGTAATCCGGCGGGTCGCCCAGGGCGAACATGTTGTCCCAGCGCGTCGCGATCTGCCGCGACAGCGGCGGCACCACATGCAGCAGCCGCTCGGAGGCTTCCTCCGCCAGAATCTTGGCCCGGATCGCCGGCTCGCGCAGCTTCGCCAGCTGTTCCTTGGGTGGCAGCGCGGCCAATTCGTGAAAGGCTTCGCGCAGGGCGAAGGGGTTCAGGGAGGTCGTCAGGCCGAGGATCAGCCCGACCGGCCGGCAGGCCACTTGCGCGGACAGCGGCAGGCCATCGGCGCGCGCCGAATCCACATTCGCCATCAACCGGCGCCAGCGCTGCGGGTCGTAGTTGCGATCCGTCAGCAGGAACCAGACGGGGCGGCCGGAAATTGTCGAAAGCTCCCGCATCCACCGAAAGTCCGCCGCCTCATCCTCGAAGTCGGACAGCATGCCGAAGGTGCCGCGGCCGGCGCGGCCCATGGCGCGGCCGATCGCCAGCAGTTCCTTCTCCTCGGCGTAACGGCCGGGCACCAGGTCGCCGGTCGGCGTCTTGTGCTGGTCGGTGCGGGATGTGGTGAAGCCGAAGGCGCCGGCGCGCAGCGCATGCTCCGTCAGCGTCGCCATTTCCTCCATGTCATCGGCCGTGGCCGCCTGGCGGTTCAGCCCGCGCTCGCCCATCACATAAACGCGCAGCGGGTGGTGGGCGATCTGCGCGCCGATATCGATGGTGCGCGGCATGGAACCGAGCACGTCCAGGTATTCCGGAAAGCTCTCCCAGTTCCACTTCAGCCCCTCGGTCAGGGTGATGCCGGGAATATCCTCCACCCCCTCCATCAGGTCGATCAGCGCCTTGTGGTCCCGCTTGCGGACGGGCGCGAAGCCGACGCCGCAATTGCCGAACAGCACGGTGGTGGCGCCATGCCAGACGGAGGGGGCCAGCACAGGGTCCCAGGTGGCCTGGCCGTCGTAATGCGTGTGCACATCGACCCAGCCCGGCGTCACCAGCCGCCCCTCCGCCGGCACATCCCGCTTCGCCGGCCCGGCCTTGCCGCCGACCTGGGTGATGCGGTCGCCATCGATCGCCACATCGCCGGTGAAGGCCGGCTGGCCGGTGCCGTCCACAATGGTGCCGCCGCGGATGACCAGATCGTGCATGGGATAGCCCCTCTGCCTGTTGCGCCCTGAGGCGGCGCTTGCATCCCAGTCTTGATATATTTGCCGGAAGCGGTGTCAATGCGCGCGGGGCGAACAGGGAACTGAATTGATGACGATCGAACGGCGCGACCTTCTGCTGGGCACCGCGGCACTGGCCGCCGGAACCTCGCTCGGCGCCCCGGCCGTGCTGGCGCAGCGCGGCGGCCGCACCCTGCTGCTGGCCGCCCCCGGCGCGCCGGAAGGCTTCGATGGCGACGCGCTGCGCCCCGGCACGCAGGAAACCGTGGTGCAGATCTATGAGGGCCTGACCCGCTACGGCCGCACCGAACGCGACGGCCGCCCCTACCTCAACCCGGACGTCATCGAGGGCCACCTGGCCGAAAGCTGGACCAGCTCCGCGGATGGCAAGAGCTGGGTCTTCAAGCTGCGGCAGGGCGTGAAAAGCTTCTACGGCAATGAGCTGACGGCGGCGGATGTGGAGTGGAGCTGGGCCAAGTCCTTCGCCCAGCGCCGCACCGGCAATTTCATCGCCAATGTCGCCAACGTCACCGCCGTGAAGGCGACCTCGCGATACGAGGTCGAATTCACCCTCTCCGCCCCCAGCCTGATCCTGCTCTCGGCGCTGACGCTGTATGTGCCCGGCATCTACGACAGCACCGAGGTGAAGAAGCACGCCACGGCCGAGGACCCCTGGGCCCTGAAGTGGATGGAGACCCACACCGCGGGCTTCGGCGCCTACCACCTGGATCAGGTGCGCTCCGGCGAACAGGCGGTCTTCGTCGCCAACCCGAACTACTTCCGGGACCAGCCGCACTTCAACCGCGTGATCTTCCGCGCCGTTCCCTCCGCCGCATCGCGCATCACCCTGCTGCGCGGCGGCCAGGTGCAGTGGATCCATCGCCCGCTGCTGCAACAGGTGGCGGAACTGCGCGCGGATCGGCGGGTGAAGACGCAGGACAGCTTCGGCCGCACCATCGCCTCGCTGCGCATGAACCTCCGCTTCCCGCCCTTCGGCGACAAGCTGGTGCGGCAGGCCTTCAACTATGCGGTGGACAAGCAGGCCTTGATCCAGGGCGTGTTCTTCGGCCTGGCCGAGCAGGCACGCTCCATCATCCCGCCCATCGTCGCCAGCTACGACCCCAGCGCCTTCAAATACGACCACAACCCGGACCAGGCGAAGGCGCTGCTGGCGCAGGCCAATTTCGACTTCAACCAGGAGGTCGAAATCCTCTACAGCCAGATCTTCAACTGGGAGGAGGCGCTGTCCATCCAGGTGGCCTCGCAGCTGCAATCCATCGGCGTGAAGGCGCGCGCGGTGCGGATCAGCGACAGCGACATGCGCGCCCGCGGCGCCCCGGCGCGGCAGGACATGCCCTTCTTCGCCTTCGAGGATGGCGGCATCGTCCTCGACCCGGTCTACACCACCTATCTCCTGGCGCATTCGCAGGGCGTCTCCAACCGCGCCCGCTTCGCCGATCCGCGCATGGACGCGCTGATCGACGAGGCGCGGCAGAGCCTGGATGTCCCGCGCCGCAACGACCTGATGCGCCAGGCGCAGGCGCTGTGGATGGAGGAGGCGCCCTGGATCGCCACCGTCTATCCCAGCGTGTGGGAGGCGATGGCCCCCAACATCACCGGCTGGTGCCCGCATCCGGATGATCATGAGCGCTGGTACGATCTGAAGGTCGCCTGATGTCCGGGCTTCTCGCCCGGCGCATCCTGCTGGTCGTGCCGCTGCTGGCGGTAATCCTGTTGTTCACCTTCCTGCTGGTGCGGATCAGCGGCAGCGATCCGGTCGGGCTGCTGGCCGGCCCCACCGCGACGACGGAGGAAATCGCGCTGGTCCGCGCCTCGCTCGCGCTCGACCAGCCCATCTGGGTGCAGTTCGGCGTCTATTTCGGCAAGGTGTTGCAGGGCGACCTCGGCAATAGCTGGCTGAGCAACCGCCCCGTCCTGGCCGAAATCCTGGACCGCGCGCCGGCGACGATCGAGCTGCTGTTCTGGGGCGTGCTGATCGGTGCCGGAATCGGCATCCCCGTCGGGCTGCGCGCCGCCTTCCGGCCCGATGGCGGCTTCGACCAGGTGACGCGCTTCCTGTCGCTGCTGGGCTTTTCGGTGCCGACCTACTGGCTCGGCCTGATCATGCTGTTCGTCTTCTTCTACCTGCTCGGCTGGGCACCACCGGGGATGGGACGGATTGACCTGTTCCTGACGCCACCGGACCGCATCACCGGCAGCTACCTGATCGACGGGCTGCTGGCCGCGGATTGGGAGGCGGCAGGGTCCGCCTTCAGCCAGCTTGTCCTGCCGGTGCTCTGCGTCGCCATCATCTCCGCCGCGCCGATCATCAAGCAGACGCGGGCGATCGCGCTGGAGGTGCTGGCCTCGGACTATATCCGCTATGCCCGCGCCCAGGGCCTGCCGCACGGGCAGATCCGCGCCATGGCGCTGCGGAACAGCGCCACGCCCATCGTCACCTTCATCGGCACGGAGATCACCGGGCTGGTGGGCACCACCTCCCTCATCGAATACGTCTTCGCCTGGGGCGGCCTCGGGCAATACGGCCTGTCCGCCATCATCGCCGGGGATTTCGCCGTGGTGCAGGGCTATGTGCTGGTGCTGGCGCTGTTCTCCGTGCTGGTGTTCCTGGCGGTGGATGTCTTCGTCATGCTGACCGAACTGCGCGCCGGGGCGGCACCATGAGCGCCACCACCGCCGCGCCGCCGCGCTGGGCGCTACGCGTCGCCGGCATCACGCGGCGCAGCCCGACGCTCGCCATCGGCCTGGCGATCCTGCTGGTCTTCGCGCTGATGGCGATCTTCGCCCCCTGGCTCACGCCCTACGACCCGGTGCAGGCGCAGCCGCGCAACGTGCTGGCAGCGCCGAGTGCCGCGCATCCCTTCGGCACGGATGGCAATGGCATGGATGTGCTGTCCCGCGTCATCGCCGGCGCCGGCTGGGCCTTCGGCATCGCCATCCCGGCCGTGCTGGTGGGGCTGCTGGCGGGCGTGCCGCTCGGCCTCTACACCGGCTACCGCGGTGGCTGGCCGGATGAGATCATGATGCGCGGCTTCGATGCGCTGCGCGTGTTTCCCTCCATCATCCTCGCACTCGCCGTGGTCGCCGCCGCGGGGCCATCGCTGCTGAACGTGGTGCTGGTGATCGGCTTCCTGGACAGCCCGGTCTTCGCCCGCGTGGTGCGGGCGGAGGTGATCGCGCTGCGCGGGTCCACCTTCGTCGAATCCGCGGTGGCCGCGGGCAACCCGACCTGGCGCATCCTGTTCGTGCACATCCTGCCCAACGCCATCCAGGGCGCCATGGCGCAGACGGCGGTGCGTGCCGCCTGGGCGGTGCGGATTTCCGCAACCCTCGCCTTCCTCGGCGTCGGCATCCAGCCGCCGACGCCGGAATGGGGTGCGATGATCCGGCAGGGGGCGGAGTATCTCGTCACCGGGCAATGGTGGGTCGGCATCTTCCCGGGCCTAGCGCTGATCCTGATGGTGCTGGGGCTGAACATGCTGGGCGATGGGATGCAGGACATGCTGGACCCCCGCCGCAAGGCGGCGACGCGGTGAGTCCAATGTCAAGATTGGCTGCCCTGCGGCCTGCATCTGTTGCAGGCCGAGCGGCCGAACGGCCGCCGCGCCTAATGGCGCGCAGCCAAGCGGCCGGAGGCCGCGCCCGGCGCTTGAGGGCACCAACTTGACTCTTCTCTCCGTCGAGGACCTGCACACCCATTTCATCTCGCGCGACCTGGACAACCAGATCCGCACGGCCCGCGCACTGAACGGCGTGTCCTTCACCCTGCACTCCGGCCGCATCCTCGGCCTGGTCGGCGAGACAGGCGCGGGCAAGTCGCTCACCGCCACCTCCATCATGGGCCTCCTGCGCCCGCCCGCGCGCGTCGTCGGCGGCCGCGCGGTGTTCGAGGGGCGCGACCTTCTGGCAATGCCGGATGCGGAGGTGAATGCGCTGCGTGGCCGCGACATCGCCCTGGTGGTGCAGAGCCCGAAATCCTCGCTGGATCCCCTCAGCCGCATCGGCGACCAGCTCATCCGCATCCACCGCGCGCACCGCAAGGTGAGCGAGAAGGCGGCGCGGGACCGGGCGGTGGAGATGCTGGCCTCTCTCGGCATCCCGGACCCGGCGCGGCGCATGGCCGCCTGGCCGCATGAACTCTCGGGCGGCATGGCGCAGCGCGTGCTGATCGCGCTCGCCCTGATGAATGAACCGCGGCTGCTGATCGCGGACGAGCCCACCACGGGCCTCGATGTGACGGTGCAGGCGCAGATCCTGGACCTGCTGCGGGACCTGGTGCGGCGCACCGGCATCGGCGCCATGATCATCACCCATGACCTCGGCGTGGTGGCGCATTACTGCGACGAGATGGCGGTGATGTATGCCGGCGCCATCGTCGAATCCGGCCCGGTGCGCCAGGTCTTCGCGCGCCCCACCCACCCCTATACGGCGAACCTGATCGGCGCGACGCCGGAACGCCTGCAGCTCGGCGGCCCCCGCACCGTCGGCGGCCCGCCACCCAACCTGTTCCGCCTGCCGGAGGGCTGCGCCTATCGCGACCGCTGCCCACAGGCCGGCGCCGATTGCGCGCAGCCGCCGCCGGATGTGGCGTTGGGCGAGGGCCACATCGCGCGCTGCCATCGGGTGGCGGCATGACCCCGGTGCTGGATGTGGAGGCGCTGCACAAACGCTTCCCGGCGCAGGGCGGCCGCACCGTGCATGCGGTGAATGGCGTGTCCTTCACCATCCATGCCGGCGAAACGCTGGGCGTGGTCGGTGAAAGCGGCTCCGGGAAATCCACCATCGGCCGCGCCGTGATCCGCCTGCTGAAGCCCAGCGCCGGCCGCATCGGCTTCCAGGGCCGCGACATCACGAACCTCCCCGAATCCGCCTGCCGCCCGCTGCGGGCCGAGATGCAGATGGTGTTCCAGGACCCGTGGAGCGCGCTGAACCCCCGCATCCGCATCGGCGAGCTGATCGCGGAACCGCTGCTGCTGCACACGAAGCTCTCGCGCAGCGAACGCCGGGACCAGGCGGAGCATCTGGCCCGCCGCGTGCGGCTGACGCCCGAATTGCTGACCCGCTTCCCGGGCGAGCTCTCCGGCGGCCAGTTGCAGCGCGTCTGCATCGCCCGCGCCATCGCCACCCAGCCGAAGCTGATCGTGCTGGATGAACCGACCAGCTCGCTCGACCTGTCGGTGCGCGCCGGCATCCTGGAATTGCTGGCGGAGCTGAAGGCGGAAACCGGGGTCGCGATGATGTTCATCAGCCACGACCTCGGCACGGTGAAGCTCATCAGCGACCGCATCATGGTGCTGTATCTCGGCGGCGTGGTGGAATATGCGCCTGCCGCGCAGGTTTTTGCCGAACCCGCGCACCCCTATTCGCAGGCGCTGATGTCCGCGCATCTGCCGGCGGACCCGGAGGCGGTGCTGCGGCGGCATGTGCTGGAGGGCGAAATCCCCTCCCCCATCGCGCTGCCGCCCGGCTGCCACTTTGCCAGCCGCTGCCCGGTGGCCGTGCCCGCCTGCCGCGAGGCCGCGCCGGAACTGCGCGCCGTCCACGGCGATGCCCGGCACCAGGCCGCCTGCCTCCGCATCGCGGAAGGCGCCAACCGCATCCCGGAACACGCCCAAGCCTAGGCGGCGCCATCAAACGGTCACGTGACGGCCCGTTCCGGCTACGCCATCAAGCCGCGCGGAACGCCCGGAGCCGCCACCATGAACCGCCGCACCCTGACCGCCACCGCCGTCGCGCTGGCCTGCACCCTTCTGCCCCTCCAGGCCGAGGCCCAGCAGCGCACGCGCCTGACTGTCTACACGGCGCTGGAGAATGAGCAGCTCGCCCCCTTCAAGCGTGCCGCCGAGGCCGCGGTACCCTCCATCGAGATCGCCTGGGTGCGTGACTCCACCGGCATCATGACGGCCCGCCTGCTCGCGGAGCGCGAGAATCCGCGCGCCGACATGGTCTGGGGCCTCTCCGTCTTCTCGCTGCTCCAGATGGAAGCGCAGAACATGCTGGAGCCCTACACCCCGCAGGGGGCGGAGGCGCTGCGCCCGAATTTCCGTTCCGACCGCAGCCCGATGACCTGGACTGGCATGGACGCCTTCGTCTCCGCCATCTGCTTCAACACGGTGGTCGCCCAACAGCGCAACCTGCCGCGGCCGAGCACCTGGGCGGACCTGCTGAACCCGGTCTATCGCGGCCAGATCGTCATGCCGAACCCGGCCTCGTCCGGCACCGGCTTCCTCAGCGTCGCCGGCTGGCTCGGCGCGCAGGGCAATGACGCGGCTTGGACCTACATGACCGGCCTGCACGAGAACATCCAGGTCTATACCCACAGCGGCAGCGCCCCCTGCAACAACGCCGCCCGCGGCGAATACGGCCTGGGCATCTCCTTCGACATGCGCGCCGTGACGCTGCGCAACCAGGGCGCGCCGATCGAGATCATCGTGCCGACCGATGGCGTGGGCTTCGACCTGGAGGCCACCGCCATCCTGCGCGGCAGCCGCAACATGGAAGCGGCCAAGCGCCTGGCCGATTTCGCCGTCAGCCGCCCAGCGATGGAGCTTTATGGCCGCTACTACGCACTGGTCGCCCTGCCGGGCGTGCAGCCCACCGTGCAGAACTACCCGGCCGAGTTCGAGCAGCGCCTGGTCGAGCAGAATTTTCGGGACGTGGCGCTGCGCCGGGACGCGATCCTGCGTGAATGGGCCAGCCGCTTCGACACCAAGTCCGCCCCGCGCAACTGATGATGCGGAAGCCTGCGGATCGTAGCCGGTTGGAGCTACAGCTCCAACCCCTCAGTCGCCGGCGGGGCCATCCGGCCGCTTGGCTGCGCAACATTGGCCGCGGCGCCCATTCCGGCGCTCGCCTGCCCTTGGCAGGCGCAGGTCGCAAAAGAGCAGCGGCATGAGCGCGCAGCTCGCTGCGGCGCCGGCGACAGGCACTGCGGCCGTCAACACGCCGCCGCCCTATCTGGTGGTGGAGCAGGTCTCGAAGCATTTCGGCGAGACCATCGCGCTGGAACGCGCGAGCCTGACGGTGGCGGCGGGGGAATTCGTCTGCTTCCTCGGCCCCTCCGGCTGCGGCAAGACCACGCTGCTGCGCGCCATCGCCGGGCTCGATCCCGCGACCAGCGGGCGCATCCTGCAGGACGGGCGTGACATCACCTTCCTGCCGCCCGCCGCGCGCGATTTCGGCATCGTCTTCCAATCCTACGCGCTGTTCCCGAACCTCAGTGTGGTCGAGAATGTCGGCTACGGCTTGCGCGGCAAGGCCTGGCCGGCGCCGCGTCGCACCCAGCGCGTGGCGGAATTGCTGGACCTGGTCGGCCTTGCCGAACATGCCCGCAAGTTTCCGGCGCAGCTTTCCGGCGGCCAGCAGCAGCGCGTGGCGCTGGCCCGCGCCCTGGCGGCGGAACCTGGCCTGCTGCTGCTGGACGAACCCCTCTCGGCGCTGGATGCCCAGGTGCGGCTGCATCTGCGCCAGGAATTGCGCGCGCTGCAACGCCGGCTCGGCGTGACCACCGTGATGGTGACGCATGACCAGGAGGAGGCGATGGGCGTCTCCGACCGCATCGTGGTCATGTCCCGCGGCCATATCGAGCAGATCGGCACGCCGGAGACCATCTATCGCCACCCGGCCAGCGCCTTCGTCGCCGGCTTCGTCGGCCATGCCAGCCATTTCGACGCGAAGGTGGACGCCACGCCCGGCACGCTGGCGGTGGATGGGCTGGTCCTGCCCTGCCTCGGCGCAAGACGGATGCTGTACGGCACGCCGGTGCAGGCCTTCATCCGGCCGGAGGATGTGGCGATCGGCCCCAGCGCCTCCGCGCTCGAGGGGCATTTCGCGGCGCGCGTGATGCACCAGGAATTCCTCGGCCCGATCTGCCGCGTCACCCTGGAGGTTGGGCGGCTGCGGCTGGAGGCGGATGTGAACCCCGGCGTGGCGCCCGCGATCGGGGAGGTGCTGCTGGCCGCGCTGCCCGCCGAGCGGCTGATGGTCTTCCCGCGGGATGTCTGACGCGGCCTTGCGGCCCGGTGCGGCCGTGCCGCTGGAGGCGCGGCTGCTGCGTGGGGGCTTGCTGCTGGCCTTCGTCGTGCTGCTGGCGGGGCTGGTGCTGCCGCTCGGCACCTTGCTGCTGCGCGCCTTCCAGGACGCGCAGGGCAGCTTCGTCGGCCTGTCCAACTTCGCCGAATACGCCACCACGCCGAGCCTGCGCCAGGCCGCCTGGAACAGCGTCTGGACCGCGGCGCTGACCACGGTGCTGGTGGTGCCCCTGGCCTTCGGCTTCGCCTATGCGCTGACCCGGGCCTGCATCCCGGCCAAGGGCTTCTTCCGCGCGGTGATGCTGCTGCCGGTGCTGGCGCCTTCCCTGCTGCCGGCGCTGGCGCTGATCTACCTGTTCGGCAACCAGGGCATGCTGCGCGACCTGCTGTTCGGCCACAGCATCTACGGCCCGATCGGCATCATCGTCGCGCAGGTCTTCTACTGCTTCCCGCATGCCGCGCTGATCCTGGTGGTGGCGCTGTCCACCGCCGATGCGCGGCTGTATGAGGCCGCGACGGTACTGCGCGCCGGCCACCTCCGCATCTTCGGCACGGTGACGCTGCCGATGGCACGCTACGGGCTGGTTTCCGCCAGCGTGGTGGTCTTCACGCTGGTGGTCACGGATTTCGGCATTCCGAAGGTGATCGGCGGGCAGTTCCCGGTGCTGGCGACGAATGTCTACCAGCAGGTCGTCGGGCTTCAGAACTTCAACATGGGCGCCGTGGTGGGGCTTGTGCTGCTGCTGCCGGCGCTGCTGGCCTTCGCCGCGGATCGCTGGGCGAACCGCCAGCGCAGCGGCCTGCTCTCCGGCCGCGCCGTGCCCTATGTGCCGCAGCCGCGCCGGGCGCGGGATGTGCCGCTGCTGGTCCTGTGCGTGCTGGTGGCGGTGGCGCTGGTCGGGCTGGTGGCGGTGGCCGTGTGGGGCTCGCTGATCACCTTCTGGCCCTACAACCTGACCCTGACACTACGGAACTACGATTTCGATCGGTTCGACACGGCCGGCTGGTCGGCGCTGTGGAATTCCGTGCGCATCGCGGCGGCCGCGGCCATCTGCGGCACGGCGCTGATCTTCACCACCGCCTGGCTGCTGGAACGTGGCGCACCGGGCGGGGCCTTGGCCAGCGCCGTACGCTTCATCGCCGGCGTGCCGCTGGCCGTGCCCGGGCTGGTCCTCGGCCTCGCCTTCATCCTGTTCTTCAACCACCCGGCCAATCCGCTCGGGTTCCTGTACGGCACGCTGGCGATCCTGGTGCTGAACGGCGTGGTGCATTTCTACACGGTTATGCACCTGACGGCCGTCACGGCGATCCGCCAGCTCGACCCGGAATTCGAATCGGTGGGCGCCTCGCTGAAGGTGCCGGCGGTGGTAACCTTCGGGCGGGTGACGGTGCCGATCTGCCTGCCGGCGATCCTCGACTTCGCCGTCTATGCCTTCGTCAATGTCATGACCACGGTCTCCGCCGTGATCTTCCTCTATGGCCCGGACACCAAGCCCGCTTCCGTTGCGGTGGTGCATATGGATGAGGCCGGGCAGTCCAGCGCGGCTGCGGCCATGGCGGTGACCATCCTGGCCATCACGGCTTCGGTGAAGCTGCTCCAGCTGGCCACCGGCGGGCTGGTGGTGCGGGCCACGCAGCGCTGGCGGCAGCGCTAGACCATGATCCGGGAACACGGATCATGGTCTAGCCTTTGCTAAGAGGGTGATGCACCGCTGCGGCGATTCCGCCTTCGCGGATCACGCTTTAACGCGCCACGCGGCCTTCCAGCGGATAGGCCGGGTCGTTGTAGCCCGGCGTGGAGGGATGGCCGGCGGCCACCAGCCCATCTACCAGCGCCTCATCCTCCGCCGTGAAGCGGTAGTCGAGCGCGCCCATGTAGTCCGCCCAATGCGCCTCCGTCCGCGGCCCGACGATGGCGCCGGTGACCAGGCGGTTGCGCAGTACCCAGGCCAGCGCGAATTGCCCCGGGGAGACGCCGCGTTCCGCCGCGCGCGCCGCCATCTCGGCCGCGATGCGCAGGCTTTCCGGGCGCCATTCCGTCTCCATCATGCGCTTGTCCTGCCGCGCCGCGCGCGTGCCCTCCGGCGGCGCCGCATCCGGCTTGTACTTGCCGGTCAGCACGCCGCGCGCCAGCGGCGAATAGGGAAACACGCCGAGGCCGAGATGCGCGCAGGCCGGCAGATGCTCCACCTCCACCATCCGGTTCAGCGCATTGTAAAGCGGCTGGCTCACCACCGGCCGGTCGATGCCCGCCAGGTCGCACAGCCGGCAGATCTCCGCGACGCGCCAGGCGCGGTGGTTGGAGACGCCGAAATGCCGGATCTTCCCGGCGCGGACCAGGTCGGCCATGGCGTTCACAGCCTCCGCCAGCGGCGTGCCGTGATCCTCCTTGTGCCAGTACAGGATATCGATGCAATCGGTGCCCAGCCGCTTCAGGCTGGCCTCCACCGCCAGCATGATGTGGAGGCGCGACAGCCCGCCGCCATTCGGCCCCGGCATCACCGGATTGGCCAGCTTCGTCGCCAGCACCCACCAGGCGCGATCCGCGGCGATGGCGCGGCCCACCACCTCCTCCGACGCGCCGCCATTATAGGCGTCCGCCGTGTCGATGAAGTTGATGCCCTGGCCGCGCGCCGTGTCGATGATGCGGCGGCTGGTCGCCTCATCCGTCGCGCCGCCGAACATCATGGCGCCGAGGCAGAGGGGAGACACGCGCAGGCCGCTGCGGCCCAGATTGCGGTAGTTCATGGTCGCGTTTCCCCCTTGGCGCAGGCCTAATCAGACCTCCGGGCCATTCGGCCCTGCGGTCATCGGACAGCCTCACCCGGCGTTGTGCAGATTCTCCCGCAATGTAGCGCCGGCATAGGCGGTGCGGAACAGGCCGCGGCGTTGCAGTTCCGGCACCACCATCGTGCCGAATTCCTCGAAGCTGGTGGGGAAGGTGGTGGGCGGCAGGATGAAGCCGTCGCAGGCACCCGATTTGAACCAATCCTCGATGATGTCGGCAATCATGGTGGGCGTGCCGGCCGTCAGGTCGCGCGGGCGGCGCACGGCCTCGGCGAAGCTGATGCCCTTGGCCTTCGCCACCTGCATCATGCGATCCCGGTGCCCCTGGACGCCCTGGTTGCCGCCCTGGCCCTCGATGGCCTCCGGCGTCTCCAGCAGGGAAAGATCGGCGGCGACGGCCCAGGAGCTGGCGGCAAGCACAAGCTCCGGATCGGCGAGGGAGGCGTAGAGTTCCGCCTTCTCCTTCGCGATCGACTCCGTCTCCCCGATCACCAGTTGCAGTGTCGGCAGCACCGCGCATTCGTCAGGATTGCGGCCGATCGCTTCCATCCGCCCGCGGATATCGCTGCGATAGGCGATGGCCGCCGCCTTGGTGGCCGGTGAGCAGAAGATCATCTCCGCCCAGCGCGCCGCGAATTGCCGGCCGCGCTCGGACGACCCGGCCTGCATGATGACGGGTCGCCCTTGCGGGCTGCGCGGGATGGAAAGCGGACCGCGGGAGGACACATGCTGGCCGCTGTAGTTGGCGTAGCGGATCTTTGTCGCATCCGCGAAGCTGCCACTTTGCTTGTCGAGCACCAGCGCATCCGCGTCCCACCCATCCCACAGCGCGCAGCAGGCTTCCAGGATTTCATCCGCACGGTCGTAGCGCGTTTCCTTCGGCGGCAGCGATTCCGGCCCGCAATTCTGCGCCTCGAATTCTCGGGCCGTGGTCACCACGTTCCAGGCCACGCGCCCCTTGCTCAGAAGGTCCAGCGAGCCCAGGGACCGCGCAAGGTTGTAGGGATTATGAAAAGTGGTCGACAGCGTGGCGCCGAGGCCAAGATGCTTGGTGACCCGCGCCATCAGCGGCAGCACCACCATCGGGTCCAGCATGCTGGTCTGCCCGCCGCGCCCGGCATAATCCGCAAAATGGTTCTTGTAGTTGTCCGGCAGGCCAAGCCCATCGGCAAAGAAGCACGCATCGAAGCAGGCGGCTTCCAGCACACGCGCGATATGCTCGTAGCGGGAAGGTTCGAACAGATCGTGCAGCGTCGCCGTCGGGTGGCGCCAGGAACCCGGGTAACTGGCACTCGGGCCGGTCTTCAGATAGGCGACCAGGTGCATCTTCTTCGACATCGTCACGCCTTCACACATCCAGCCAATTCAGCTTGCGCGGCGGCGGCAGGTCCGGGTTGTTCGCCAGCATCCGCGCCCACACGGCCTTGGTCACCGCCTGCGCTTCCTCCAGCAGCGCCATCTCATCCGCCACCAGCAACTTGCCGTCGCGCAGCACGAATTCGCCATCCACCATCACGGATTCGACCGTGCCCGGATGCCCGTAATGCACGATATTGCCGATGAGGTTCGTCACCGGCCGCAGCGCTGGCGTATTCAGGTTGAGGAAGGTCAGGTCCGCCTTCTTGCCAACTTCCAGGCTGCCAATGTCGTCCTGCCGCCCGATGCTGCGCGCGCCGTTGCGGTTGCAACTGTCAAAAATGTCTTCCGGCTGCGGCTCCGTACCCTGCTGGTTTTCGGCGCCACGATGCACGATCAGGCCGATCTTCATGGCGTGGAACATGTCCTCCGTCATGTTGTCGGTGCCGAAGCAGATGTTGATGCCGGCACGCCGTATCGATTTCGCCAGCACCGGGTGCGGCCCGCGACGAGACCCGTTGGCCGGGCAATGCACCATCTGCATGCCGCGCTCACCGAGCAGCGCGATGTCGCGTTCGGTCAGATAGGTCCAATGCGCGCCGACCACATCGGGCTCGGCCCAGCCGTGGCGGGCCAGGTATTCCGCCGGCGTGCAGCCATACTTCTCCCGGATCACCCGGATTTCCTCCACCGACTGCGCCAGGTGGATGGTGCGCGGCATGTTGTGCTGGCGCGCCAGGTCCGTCAGCTTCTCCAGGTATTCCGGCGTGCAGTTATCCGTCGCATGCGCCGCGATCTGGATCTGCAGGCGCCCTTCATGCGTGTTGTGGAAACGCGCGATTCCATCCCGCGTGCGCTCCAGGAAGCCCTCGCCGAAGGCCGGGTCCTGCGACCAGTCGCCATGGCGGATCTTCAGCGTGTTCACATCCGCGCAGTTCTCGCTCAGCACCAGCCGCACCCGCAGCGAGGCCATCGCATCCGCATAATCCGGCACGTGCCGGAACGGATCGACGAAAGTGGTAGCACCGGACCGGATGCCCTCGACGATACCGAGCATGCCCATCACCGCGCGCTCATGCGGTGTCATCGTGTAGGACACCGGGGACATGTAGCCATAGACGGCGTTGCCGGACCAATCCTCCACCGTCGCCCGCAGCACGGTCAGGATCGTATGCGTATGGGCATTCACGAAGCCCGGCAGCACCGCCTTGCCCCGCCCGGCCATGCGCGGCAGTTCCGGATGCGCGGCCTCCAGGCGATCGGTTGGTCCGATATCGGCAATGCGGTCACCGCGGATCGCGATCGCCCCGCGGTCAAGAATGGTGCGCTCTGCATCCTGGGTGACGATGACTGCATCGGTGACGAGCAAATCCATCGGTGCGGCTTCCCCTGGCGGTATGACAAGGCTGTTGCGGTCGCTTTGTGTGAACAATACGATGCCTGGGAAGAGCATGTCCGGGGAGATACCCATGCACAAGACCCTGCTGGCCACAACCTTCCTGGCGCTCGGCGCGATGGCGGGGGCCTCGGCGCAGAATCTGAGCATCGCCGTCGGCGGTGCCTTCACCTCGATGGACCCGCACTATCACACGCTCACGCCCAACAATGCGCTGAACAAGCACATCTTCGACCGCCTGGTCGGCACCGATGAGGATTTCCGCCTGCGCCCCGGCCTGGCCGAATCCTGGACCTCGATCAGCCCGAACGTCTGGGAGTTCAAGCTGCGCCAGGGCGTCACCTGGCATGACGGCACGCCCTTCACGGCGGAGGACATCGTCTCGACCTTCGCGCGCGTGCCGAATGTCCGCAACAGCCCCGGCAGCTACACCATCTACACCCGCCAGGTGCAGCGGCTGGAGGTGGTGGATGACCATACCATCCGCATGCACACCGCCTCCCCAAACCCGCTGGTGCCGAACTGGATGAGCGGCATCTCCATCATCAGCCGGAAAGTCGGCACGGATGTCGACACCGCTGATTTCAACAATGGCCGCGCCGCCATCGGTACCGGCCCCTATCGCCTGGTCTCCTACGAGCCCGGCACCCAGGCAGTGATGGAACGCAACCCAGCCTGGTGGGGGCCGGCGCAGCCCTGGGCGAGGGTGAACTACCGCATCATCGCGAACGACGCGTCCCGCATCGCGGCACTCCGCGCCGGCGACGTGCAGGCGATCGATGCCGTCTCGACGCGGGATGTGGACACGCTGCGCAGCGACCCGAATATCCGCATCGCCAGCCGCGCCGCACTGCGCAACATCTATCTGTATCTCGACCACCAGCGCGACGACACGCCCGGCCTCACCGGCCCGAATGGTGATAAGCTGGAGCGCAGCCCGCTGCGCGACAACCGGGTGCGGGAGGCACTGTCCATCGCCATCAACCGCGATGCCATCGTCAGCCGCGTGATGGGCGGCTTCGCCTCACCCTCCGGCCAGTTCCTGGCGGAAGGCGTCATGGGCCACGACCCGACCCTGAAGCCCGCCCGCTTCGATGCGCCACGCGCGCAGCAATTGCTGCGGGATGCCGGCTTCCCCAACGGTTTCCGCGTGATGCTCGCCGGCCCCAACAACCGCTACGTGAATGATGAGCAGATCATCCAGGCGGTGGCGCAGATGTGGGCGCGTATCGGCGTGCGCGTGGATGTGCAGGCAATGCCCTCCAACGTCTATTTCAGCCGTTCCGCCCGCAACGAATTCCCCATCGGCCTGTCCGGCTGGGGCACCGGCACGGGCGAGCCGGACAGCCCGATGGTGGGGCTGATCGCGACGCCGAACCGCGAGCGCGGCCGCGGCACCTCCAACCGCTCGCTCTATTCCAACCCGGAATTCGACGCGCTGCTGGAACGCGCCCTGACCACCATCGATGTGGAGCAGCGGGAGGAGCTGTATCGCCAGGCCACCCGCGTCGCGATGGCCGACCACGCCATCATCCCGCTGCACCACCAGGTGAACATCTGGGCATCGCGCCGGAACGTCGAGGTCATCGCGCGCAACGACGAGGAAACCTACGCGATGTCGATGAAGCCGGTGGAATGACGGGAGGAGGTGGGAGAAGTCCCGGCCCCTTCAGAACCGGTTCGAACGACGCGCAGTGTCCCCTCACACGAAGCCGGTGGCGGTGCGCGTGGCATTGGATGAGGGGCCGATTGACGCTGCCAGCCCCATCAGCATGAGGACTGCCATGGCCGCCGCTGAGAACCTGCCGATCATCGACCTCGGCGCCCTGGGCACGGAGGCCGGCGACGCTGCCATCGCGCAAGCTTTGGATGCGGCCTTCGGCGGCATCGGCTTCGCCTATTTCGCCAACACCCCCATCAACGCAGGGCAGCAGGCGGCAATCTTCGCCGCCTCCCGCCGCTTCCACGCGCTGCCGGATGCGGCAAAGCGCGCCATCGACATGAACGGCTTCCACCGCGGCTACATGGCGCCGAAGACCAGTGTCATCCAGACATCCACGGTCGCCCGCGTCACCAAGCCCAATTTTTCCGAGTCCTTCATGTTCATGCATGAGGTGGCGGAGGACGACCCGCGCTTCGGCCTGCCCTTGCAAGGGCCGAACCAGTGGCCCGCCGAGCTGCCCGAATTCCGTACAGAAATCCTGGCCTACCAGGCCGCGATGGAAGCCTTCTGCCGCCGCCTGCTGCGCCCGATCGCGCTGGCGCTGAACCTGCCGCCGGATTTCCTGCTGCCCTTCTTCAAAACGCCCACCACCTTCCTGCGCCTGCTGCACTACCCGCCGCAGCCGCCCGACGCGGCGGAGGATGAATTCGGATCGGCCCCGCATACCGACTACGGCTTCATCACCGTGCTGCTGCAGGACATGTCCGGCGGGCTGGAGGTACGCCGCGCCGACGGCGCCTGGCTGCAGGCCACGCCCATCCCTGGCAGCTTCGTGGTGAATGTCGGCGACATGCTGGCGCGCTGGACCAATGGCCGCTGGCAATCCACGCCGCACCGGGTGAAGAACCTGTCGGGCGGCGATCGCTATTCCTGCCCGTATTTCTTCGACATGGACATGGGCAGCGACGTCGCCTGCCTGCCGAGCTGCACCAGCGCCAGCAACCCGCCGCGCCACCCGCCCGTGCTGTATGGCGACTATCTGCTGGAACGGCTGAACAAGAACTATTCCTACCGCAAGCAGGCGTAAGCTATTCGACGCATTTTCCGAGCCGTCAGGCGAAGCCGCCTGACTTGAAAATGCTTCAGCCGGCCAGGTGCGGCCGCCGCACCCAGCGCGCCAGCAGCCCATCCACCGGCCCGAAGATCACGGACACCGCCCAGGCCACCCCCGCCGTCAGCACGATGGCGGGGCCGGAGGGGAGGTCGAGATGGTAGCTCGCCAGCAGCCCGAACAGCGCGGACAGCATCGCCAGCCCCACCGCGGCATAGGCCATGCCGGATAATTCGCGCGCCCAATGCCGCGCGGCGACGGCGGGCAGCATCATCAGCCCCACCGCCATCAGCGTGCCCATCGCCTGGAAGGCCGCCAGCACGTTCAGCACCACCAGCACCAGGAACAGCCCGTGCCACAGCCCGCCGCGCACGCCCTCGGCCTGCGCAAAACCCGGGTCGAAGCACTCCAGCGCCAGCGGCCGCCAGGCCAGCGCCAGCACCGGCAGGGTCAGCGTGGCGACGCCCGCCATCAGCAGCAGCGCCGGGTCATCCACCCCCAGCACCTGGCCGAACAGCAGATGCGTGAGGTCCGAGGTGCTGCCGCGCAGCGACACCAGCGTGACCCCCAGCGCCAGCGCGATCAGGTACAGCGCCGTCAGCGCCGCATCCTCCCGCCCCCCCGTGGCCCGCGACAGCGCCCCGGCGCCGACAGCGACCGCCAGGCCGGCGATCAACCCGCCGAGCGACATGGCCGGCACCGACAGCCCCGCGATGAGGAAGCCCGCCGCGATGCCTGGCGTGACGCCATGCGCCAGCACCTCCGCGGTCAGGGAGGTGCGTCGCAGCATCAGGAACAGGCCGAGCAATGGCGCCGCGACGGCCAGCGCCAGGCAGCCGACCAGGGCGCGGCGCATGAAGCCGAATTCGATGAAGGGGCCGAACAGCCAGTCCATGGCCTAGGCGATCGTGCCGGCCGGCGGCCCGATGCGGCGCAAGGGAATCATGCCGCGCAGGCGGGGGCGGTCTCGTCCCAGGCCTCGGCCATCATGCGGGCGCGCAGGCGGTTGCTGGCGGACAGCACCTGCGCGGTCGGGCCGCAGGCAATCGCCTCCCGCGCCAGCAGCAGGCAATCGGGGAATTCGCGCTGCACAAGTTCCAGGTCGTGCAGCACGGCCAGCACGGTGCGCCCCTCGCCATGCCAGCGGCGCAGCACGGCCAGCAGATCGGCGGCGGTGCGGGCATCCACCGCGTTGAACGGCTCATCCAGCAGGATCAGATCGGCGTCCTGCACCAGCAGCCGCGCAAACAGCAGCCGCTGGAACTGGCCGGCGGACATGGCGCCCACCGGCCGCTTCGCGAAACCGCCCAGCCCCACCGCCTCCAGCGCCGCCTGCGCCCGGTCCCGGTCCGCCGCGCTGGTGCCGCGAAAGGCACCCAGGCGGGACCAAAGCCCCTGCAGCACCACGTCGAGGCAAAGGATCGGGAAGGCGCGATCCATGCCGGATTGCTGCGGCAGCAGCGCCACGCGTGGCTTGCGGCCGCTGAGCGTCACCCGCCCCTCATCCACCCGGTGCAGCCCGGCGATCGCCCGCAGCAGCGTGGTCTTGCCCGCGCCATTCGGCCCGACGATGGCCGCCAGCGACCCGGCGGCGAAGCGCGCGGAGACGTGATGCACCGCCGGATGCCGCTGATGCGTCGCCGTCAGGTTGGCAATCTCCACCGCCGGCCCGCGCCGCGGCGCCCTATCCTCCGCCACCGCCTGCCTCATGCCGCCAGCGCCCAGCCCACGGCGGCCCACAGCACCGCCAGCACGCTGGCCGCCAGCAACAGGCGCGCCCCGGCGCTGGCCGAAAGGGCCAGGGGATCGGCAGAACGGAGGGAGGCGAGAAGCGGGCGCATGGTTACCTTATAACGTCGCGCCCCCTATAGCCTTCAAGCCGTGCCTGGGAAAAGGGCTTCCGGTGGACTACCTCCGCTTGCGATGCAGGACAGCCCCCCGCCCCCCTCGCCCCTTCCCCTCGCCCCCGATGCCGAGGACCTGCTTCGGCGGGACCTGAACCGGCACCGCCGCGCCGCCACCGGGCTGCTCGCCGGCATGGGCGGGCTGCTGATAGGCAGCTATGCGCTGCCGCCGGGCTACGCGACGGATCTGTTGCAGGCCGCCGCCAAGGCCGGCGTGGTCGGCGGCATCGCCGACTGGTTCGCGGTGACGGCGCTGTTCCGCCACCCGCTCGGCCTGCCCATCCCGCACACCGCCATCATCCCGATGCAGAAGG
>LNFM01001777.1_pt1 | contig 47559 bp, 42 predicted proteins | sample 596031 | NCBI WGS metagenome assembly LNFM01 (sample SAMN04254537, study PRJNA301005) | activated carbon metagenome | isolation source: dual media filters at the Ann Arbor, Michigan drinking water treatment plant | place: USA: Ann Arbor
GTCCCTTTCGTGCCATGTCCACGTCTCCATTCGAGAGGTTGGAAATAGCCCGATTCGAAACTCATCCTCGGCCTCACTTCAGGGGAGCAGGCCATGCGCCTCGATGCAGGAGTGGTCGATCCGACAAAGGATCGCGACTACAGGCACCCGGATCTACAAAAATGGGTCAAGTCGAATCGAACCGCGCTCGTCGGTGCGATCTTGACACTTGTGCAGGCTTGGATCGTGGCGGGATGCCCCGCTGCTAAGGGATCATCCCGACTAGCATCATTCGAGGACTGGTCGACGGTGATCGGAGGTATTCTGGCGTTTGCAGAGATCCCTGGATTCCTCAAAGACCGCGACACGATCAAGACAGGAATCACGGACGAAGACGATGCTGTTCTACCACTCCTCCAACTCATGCATGACGTCTTCGGGCTACAGCCGGCACGACTCGGTAGAGTCGATTGGAACAGCAACGCCCGATCGACCGATGCGCAGTCAGAGTTCCTGCGGTTTGAACCGCCGGCCCACTTGGCTCAGCTGGTTCTCGATTACTCAGACCGACTGTCGTTCTGGTGGCTATCCGAACCAAAGGAGAAGTGGGGTAACCGCATCGGCCGTGAGCTAAAACATCATGTCGATCGTGTCTTTGAATTGCAGACGGGGAGCGGGCCAGCACTCTTTACGCTTCACAAGCATAGGAAGGAGAACGGCTTCGTGTACTCCCTCAGGTCAGTCGAACAGGAAAAAACGGGACCCGACGAGAATCGCTCAGATGCTGATGATGCTCCGAACTTGGACGAATTCATGCAACGCGATCCTGTAGCTGATCCCTCGCCTGCAGGTTCTGCGAGTCGTGAGCAGAGAAATGTGCATTAAAAATTGCCATTGAAATCAGCTGGATACCTTGAATTCTGTAGCAACTGTAGGACCTGTAGGATTTAATGACCCCTTAAGATTAGTTTTCAACGGTTCTCTCTAACTCACTCCACTGCTGGCACGGGCGCGTCGCGACGCGCGTCGCCCCGCTTAATCCTACATGTTGTACATCTCGTACAGGTCACGATTTAACGCATTGAAGAGATTAAGTTTTTCTGGGAGCATCCTGAAGAATGGGCCGCGCTGTGAGCAATTTTGTCATTATCCTACAGCCCCACTTGTTCTTCGGCTCCGCGGAGCCGATCAGTCAAGTTTGCTCGGCGGCGGAGAGGATGAGATCAGGTGGCCAAGATCCAGCCCCAAGACGCCATTCTCGCCATGTCCTTGGATGGCATCGCGGACATCCTTCGGGACATTGGCATTGCGTAGTGCGTCTTTTCTCGACGCTGGTTCGCGTCAAGCCAACGCAGTTCCGAAGCAGGGAACTACGATCGCCGCGCTAGGTCGGCTTCCCAAGCGAGCAAATCAGCCAGCAGAATTCGGGGCGTGGTCGGTGACAGCATCACCGGTCGAGGAAATTTGCCCTGCTGAATCCATCGATCGAGCGTGGCTTTTCCGATCTTCAGTCGTTTCCGGACCTCTTCCTTCGTCAAGTATGGGCTTGAGGTAGCCTTCCCATTTTCTGAGTGCATCGAGCTTCTCCGGTTCATAGCTGTGGAGGTCGTAGGTGCGCCTTACAATGCTCGGAACGTGATTCAGCAGGCGCTCGGCCACTTCGGCTGGCACCTTCAACTTCGCCAATCCGGTACGGACCGTTCGGCGGAGATCGTGGAGCGTCCAGTGAGTAACTTTTGCTGCTTTCCGTATGCGCTCGCGCTTCTGTGTCGTAGCGAGCATCGGGCGCAGCAGCTCACGCTCGTTCGGAAATAGGAAGGGCGATCTGATGCCAATCTCGTGGTGGCGAGTCCGAATTTTTTCGATGAGCGCGTTGGCGTTCGTGGTGAGCGGAATAAGGTTCGGGATCTTGTTCTTGGCGCGCTGGGCGGGGAGGTGCCAATGCGTGAACTCGGTGGCAAGTTCTGGCGTGGTGGTCGCCAACGGCGACCTGGTCTCGTCAACAACGAACTCTGACCACGGGAGTTCAACGACTTCGCTCGGTCGCTGTCCGGTGAGCAGCAACAATTGAGTTGCCCAACCGAATGGGTAGCCTTCCCCATCGGCGGCTTTCCACACAGCTGCGATCTCGGCCAGAGTCAGAACGCGGTCTCGCGGCTTGTTGGTACCGTACTTGGGGAGGCGCGATGCAGGACAACGCTCTATGTCGCCGCGGGTCTCTAGCCAATAGAAGAGTTTACGCACCACACTCAGTGCATGATCGGCGGATGATGGCGCGTCCCTCGCAACCTCGTCGAGGACGCGGACCACGTCTTTCTTCGTTATCGTGCGTACATCCCGCTCCGCCCACACAGGCATGAAATGCTTATGAAGCAGCCGTCTGTTGCCCTCAATTGTGCTCGGTCGATTTCTACGCTCGCTATAAAGCCTCAGGAACTTCTCGACCGCAGCCTCGAATGTGAGCTTCGGCCCATCGTTAAGAAAGTCGCTTTGACGGATTTTTTCGGCTCTGCGGCGAGCTGTCGCCAAGTCCAGGAGCCCATACGCACCTAGCGTCTCGCGGATAAACTTGCCATTCTTGCTTCTGAAAACGACTGTGAAGACCTTTCGGCCATTGGGCTGGACGCGCACACGCAGCCCATTGCTGTTGCCATCGCTAACGTCGTAGCGTTGGCTTCGTGGCTTGAGGGACTTGATGATCTTGTCTGTGAGCGACATGGATCTACATCCTGATGCGCTCAATAGGGGGACACACGGGGGACACAAAATGCGTGAGTCACGGCGAGTCTGAGCGAGTCTCTGAAAGTCGCCTAGCTTGCCACCGAAACCTGAAAAAACAGGAATCGGACAGAGTTAGCCAATCGTGAAGAGTCGTAGTGGGCCGGTGCGAGTGACCCCCGGGAGCCGTTTTAAGTCCTGTGTGTCTACCAGTTCCACCACGTCCGCAGTCGACATTAACCTAACTGATTCCGCGTACTGTTTGTCCGAAGGTGTCATCGCCCTTGGGGAGTGCGACACGGTAGGAGCAAAACAAAATAGCCGTCGGCCACTGGCCTATAGATGCTTGACGCCATTTAGCCAACAGCAGCACGGTGCCGATCGCCCCTCGCATCGTCGGTACACCCGCCACGGTGCATGATAACGTGGTCCCATAAAGCAGTCGTTGCCCAGGTGGGGAAACCAGGATGGTTGGTGTGCGTGCGTTGTACGTGGGCGGTCGTGTGTCCGCATTTTTTATCGCATTTTGCTTGGCGCTCGCTCTTACCCCGGAATTGGCGGCGTCCCAGAACGCGCCGGGCGCGCTCGAGGCCGGCACCACCGTGATGGTGCGAAACCAGGTCACGGGGCTGCTCGGCACCCAACAACGTGAGCTGAAAATTGGGCATCGCGTTCATCGCGACGAAATCATCCGCACAGGTAGCCAGGCTCAAGTCGAGTTCAAGCTGGATGATGATACGAGGCTGGCGCTTGGTCCGGACGCCGAGCTGCGGCTCGACGAGTTCGCGATCGGCGGTGGCAACACTTCATCATCGATTGCCGTTCGTTTGCTCAAGGGAACACTACGCTTCCTGACCGGGCGCCAGACGAGCCAGAGCTACAGAATCGACACACCCGCCGCGACGATCGGCGTTCGCGGCACAGTCTTCGATCTCTACATCAATCCGCAGGGTGAGACGTTTGTGCTGATGCACCAGGGGCAGGTCGAAGTCTGCTCAATGGACCGCTCATCCTGTTCCAAGCATCGTTCCATAGGCCGCATCGTTCACGTGGCCAACTCCGGCGTGGTGTCGGTGCCTGGAAAGTGGTCGGCGGAACTGAATGGCGGTGTTACCGCTGTCGAGGCTTTTCCGTTCGTCGGGCGGCGCCTCGAGGTGGATCCGATACCCCGCATGACTCACAGCACCATTACGGAACGCAAATAGTTGCAACAGCGGGAGCGCAGGCCATGACGAGCCCCACAGAAGCTCTGGCCGGGATTTGGCAGGTCGCCGGCGGTGAAGTGCCTGCCCTGGCGCGGGTGTCGCTGACCGGTGCAGATCCGGCGCTGCCGTCGTCGTTCAAGGTCGGCACCGTTGCGCAAGCGACGATCGCTGCGTCGGCGCTGGCGGCGAGCGAGGTCGATCGCGTGCGCAATGGGCGCGCCCAGGCCGTGACCGTTGACATGCGCCATGCAACAGCCGAGTTCATCAGCGAGCGGCTCTATACGGTCGACGGCAAGCCGCCGCCCGCCGCGTGGGACAAGATCGCTGGCACGTACCAGACTGGCGACGGTCGCTGGGTTCGCCTGCACACGAATTTCCCCCACCATCGCGCTGGCATCCTCGACATGCTCAAGGTCGACTACGACCGCGAGAGCGTCGCCGTAACGCTGAAAGGTTGGACCGGGCAGCAGTACGAGGACGAAGTCGCGCGGCGTGGGCTCGTCGGCACCATGATGCGCAGTCCCGCCGAGTGGGCGGCTCACTCGCAGGGCGTGGCAGTGGCGAAATTACCGTTGCTGGAGATCGTGCGCATCGGCGATGCGCCGCCACGGCCGTTGCCGTCGAGTGCGCGGCCGCTGTCGGGCGTGCGTGTGCTCGACTTGACGCGGGTGCTCGCGGGGCCGGTATGCGGGCGCACGCTCGCGGCACATGGCGCCGACGTGTTGCGCGTGACGGGACCGCACTTGCCCGACATACCGGGTCTCGATGTCGATACCGGACGCGGCAAGCTTTCAGCCCACATCGACCTGCGCGGCGACGACGGCAAGGCGACGCTTGCGCGTCTACTCGAGACCGCCGACATCTTCGTCCAGGGTTATCGGCCGGGCGGCATCGCCGAGCGCGGCTTCTCGCCGGAGCGCGCCGCCGAGGTGCGCCCCGGCATCGTCTACGTGTCCTTGAGCGCGTGGGGACATGTCGGTCCGTGGTCGGCGCGGCGAGGGTTCGATTCACTCGTGCAGACGGCGAGCGGTATCAATCATGCGGAAGCCGAGGTCGCGGCGCTCGACAAGCCGGTCGAACTGCCGTGCCAGGCGCTCGATCATGGTGCGGGCTACCTCATGGCGGCAGGCGCGATGCTGGCGCTGAAGCGACGCGCCGAAATTGGAGGATCATGGCTGGTGCGTTTATCGCTGGCGCAGGTGGGGCACTGGTTGACCGAACTCGGCCGCCTGCAGGACGGCCGCGACGCCGCGACGATCACCCGTGCCGATGTGCCGCATCTTCTCCACGACCTGCCGTCCCGATATGGAAATCTATCGGCGCTTCGACATGCCGGACAGCTCTCCGAGACGCCGCCGCGGTGGGACCGACCATCGGTTCCGCTCGGCACGCACGGCCCTGAATGGCCACTCTCCTGAACGTGCCCGTTGCACTTGCCCCAGCACCGCGTGACATTGGTGACATCAGCGCGCTCGTGCCGCGAGCCGAGCGAATGGAGTGTTGAGCGATGACCCTCAAAGGCCGGAATGCAATCGTGACGGGCTCGACGTCCGGAATTGGTCTTGGCATGGCGCTGGCTCTGGCGAAGGCCGGCGCCAACGTGATGCTGAACGGGCTCGGGAGCGAAGAAGAGATTGCGGCGGCGACCAAGGAGGTCGCTGCGGCCGGAACGCGCGTCCTCTTCGATCCCGCGAACATGCTGCGGCCGAACCAGATCGTGGCGATGGTCGAGCGCTGCGAGAAGGAGCTGGGTTCGGTCGATATTCTCATCAACAACGCTGGCATCCAGCACGTGGCGCCGGTCGAGGAATTCCCGATCGAAAAGTGGGACGCGATCATTGCGATCAACCTGACGTCGGCATTTCACACAACGCGCGCGGCGGTGCCCGGCATGAAAAAGCGCAAGTGGGGACGCATCATCAACCTGTGTTCGGCGCACTCACTGGTCGCCTCGCCATTCAAGTCGGCTTACGTCTCAGCGAAGCACGGCCTCGCCGGCTTCACCAAAACCGTCGCGCTCGAACTCGCGACGTCGGGCGTCACGGTGAACGCGATCTCGCCAGGCTTCGTGAAGACGCCGCTCGTCGCCAAGCAGATCCCGGACTTGGCCAAGAGCAAAGGCATCACCGAGGCCGAGGCGCAGAAGGAGATCCTCGAAGCGCAGCCGACCGGCCATTTCGTCGAGGTCGAGGAGATCGGCGCGCTGGCGGCATTCCTCGCGAGCGACGCGGCCTCATCGATCACAGGCGCCAATTACTCCATCGATGGCGGCTGGACGGCGCGGTAGCCTTTTCTCCTTCTCCCCGTTGAAGAAACGGGGAGAAGGGGAAGAAGCGTGGAAGACGCGCTAGCTCCGGTAATCCGCATTGACCGAGATGTAGCCGTGCGTGAGATCGCAGGTCCAGATCGTGGATTTGCCGGCGCCCAGGCCGAGGTCAACCTTGATCGTCAGTTCGCCGTTCTTCATGTACGCCGCGACCGTTTCCTCGGAATAGCTGGGCGCGCGCTCGCCATCCTTGGCGACGAGATGCGGGCCAAACCAGATCGCCAGCTTGTCACGGTCTGCAGCTTCACCTGCCTTGCCGACAGCCATGACGACGCGACCCCAGTTCGGATCCTCGCCAGCAATAGCGGTCTTCACGAGCGGCGAGTTGGCGATCGAGAGACCGATCGTGCGGGCGGCTTTGTCGCTCTCCGCCCCCGCGATTTCGATAGTCACGAACTTCGACAGGCCTTCGCCGTCCTTGGCGACAAGCTGCGCCAGTTCGCGCATCAGGTCGTGCGCCTTGGCGGTGAAGTCCGCGAGCGCTGGATCTCCGGCTGACGTCACCGGCTTCTGCCCGCGCGCCGCCGCCTTACCCGTCGCGAACATCAGCATCGTGTCGCTGGTCGAGGTGTCACCATCGACGGTCATGCAGTTGAAGCTGGTCTGCGCGCCGGCAGCCAGCAGCGACTGCAGCGCCGGCGCCGCGATCGCCGCATCGGTGAAGATGAAGCACAGCATCGTCGCCATGTCCGGCGCGATCATGCCGGCGCCTTTGCAGAAACCGTTGATCGTCACCGGAACGCCGCCGATCGTCGCTGTGCGGGTCACGAGCTTCGGGAAGGTGTCGGTGGTCATGATCGCGCGTGCGGTGTCGGCCCAGGCGTCGGGCTTGGCCGCCTTGGCGAGCCCGTCGAGCAGGTGCGCGAACTTCCCGGCTTCGAGCGGCTCGCCAATGACGCCGGTCGAGGCGAGATAGACCTCGTCCTTCGCGCAGCCAACCGCCTTCATCGCGAACTCGGCTGTGAGCGCGACGGCATCGCGGCCCTTCTTGCCGGTGAAGGCATTTGAATTGCCGGAGTTGACGACCAGCACGCGGGCTTTGCCAGACTTGAGGCTGTCGCGGCACCACAGCACCGGCGCCGAGCAGGTCTTGGATTGGGTCAATACGCCGGCGGCGGTCGTGCCCTCGTCCATCACCGCGATCATCAGATCCTTGCGATTGCGATACTTGATGCCGGCCTCGCATGCGGCAAAGCGGACGCCGTCGATGACGGGGACTTCAGGGATCGCTTTGGGGGCGAAGGGAGAGACGGCGGCATCGTGGGCCATGGACGGGCTCCGGGCGGCAAATAGGAAGTCGGGAGGCAACGCAATACGGCCTGAGGCGGCGGTAGCGCAAGCTGCACCTGCGCGCATGGGCCGGGATGCACCTGCGCGGGAGATGCGGTGCTTGGACCGCGGGGTGCCGGCCGTGGTGCCGAGGCAACATTATTACATTCGCGCTTTACAGGGCCGCGCCGACGGATCAAGAATCACGGCATGCTGACCGCTTTGTTCGAACCCTTCCTCCTCCGTGCGCTCTTGGCGGGCCTCGGCATCGCCATCGTCGCGGCGCCGCTCGGCTGCCTCGTCGTGTGGCGTCGCATGTCGTATTTCGGCTCGACGGTGGCGCACGCCGGCCTGCTCGGGGTGGCGCTCGGGATCGCCTTTGACATCGATCTGACGCTGGGCGTGATCGTGGTTTCTCTCGCGGTCGGCGCCCTGCTGGTGATGCTGGAGCGCCAACCGCTGCTGCCGGTCGACAGTCTGCTCGGCATCCTTTCACACGCCGCGCTGGCGCTCGGCCTGATCGCGGCGGCGCGCCTTTCGGGGCAGCGCCTCGACCTGATGGGCTACCTGTTCGGCGACATTCTCGCGGTGACGCAACTGGATCTGGTGTGGATTTACGGGGGCGGCGCCGTCGTCCTTGGCGTCATCGCGCTTTATTGGCGGACGCTGGTTGCAATCGCGGTCCACAAGGAATTAGCCGCCGCCGAGGGGCACGATACGGCCCGCGCCGAGGCGGCTCTGATTATGCTGCTGGCGTTCATCATCGCGGTGGCAATGAAGGTCGTGGGCGTGCTGTTGATCGTCGCCTTCCTGATCATGCCGGCGGCGGCGGCGCGTCCCTTCTCGGCGACGCCGGAAGCCATGGTGCTGCTTGCCGGCGGCATCGGCATCGTTGGAACGATCGGCGGGCTCGCCGTTTCGACGGCTTGGGACGTCGCCGCGGGGCCGGGCGTCGTCGTCGTGCTTTCAGCGTTCTGTCTGGCGTCGCTCGCGACCGCTTTTGCCGTCGAACGGCGATAGAACGCCGCCGCGATCAGCCAGTCGGACGGTTGGAATTGTCATAAAGGTGTGTCAATCAAGGTTGTCTGAACCGGAAGCAGGCTGAGACATGCTGACACGTACAACCACGGGCCAATCCGAGCGCCACGCTACTCTCGCCGTCAACGTCGGCGGGGTCATCGTCGGCGGCGGCGCTCCGATCGTTGTCCAGTCGATGACCAATACCGATACGGCGGACGCCGAAGGCACGGCGCAGCAGATCGCGGCGTTGGCGCGGGCCGGGTCCGAGATCGTGCGCATCACGGTCGATCGGGACGAAGCGGCGAAGGCCGTACCGGCGATCCGCGAGCGCTTGCTGAGGATGGGGGTGCGCGTCCCGATCGTCGGCGATTTCCACTACAACGGCCACACGCTGCTGACCGACTACCCGGCCTGCGCGGAAGCGCTCGACAAATACCGCATCAATCCCGGCAATGTCGGCTTCAAGGACAAGAAGGATCGCCAGTTTTCGGCGATCATCGACCTCGCGCTCAAGCACAACAAGCCGGTCCGCATCGGCGTCAATTGGGGCTCGCTCGATCAGGCGCTGCTGACGCATCTGATGGACGAGAACGCCAAGAGCGCCAACCCGATCCCGGCGCGCGCCGTGATGCACGAGGCGATTGTGCAGTCGGCGCTGCTCTCGGCCGAACGCGCAGAAGAACTGGGGATGAGTGCCGACCGCATCGTCATCTCGGCCAAGGTCTCGGCAGTGCAGGACCTGATCGCGGTCTACACGCTGCTCGCGTCGCGCTGCCGCTACGCGCTGCACCTCGGCCTGACCGAGGCCGGCATGGGCTCGAAGGGCATCGTCGCATCTTCGGCGGCCATGGGCATTCTGCTCCAGGCGGGCATCGGCGATACGATCCGCTACTCGCTGACGCCCGAGCCGGGCGGCGATCGCACGCTCGAAGTGCAGGCGGCGCAGGAGCTGCTTCAAACCATGGGCTTGCGCACGTTCATGCCGATCGTCGCGGCCTGTCCCGGCTGCGGGCGGACGACGTCGACGGTGTTCCAGGAACTGGCGCGCGACGTCCAGACCATGATCCGCGAGCGCATGCCGGAGTGGAAGGCGCGCTATCCGGGTGTCGAGGGGCTCAACCTCGCCGTCATGGGCTGCATCGTGAACGGCCCCGGCGAATCGAAGCACGCCGACATCGGCATCTCGCTGCCCGGCACCGGTGAGAACCCGACAGCGCCCGTATTCATCGACGGCAAGAAGGCGATGACGCTGCGCGGCCCCGACATCGCCAAGGATTTCAAGGCGATCGTCGAGGACTACATCGAGAAGCGCTACGGCGCGCGAGCCGCCGAGTGATGCGCCGGAGATGCACGAGCGGTACGTGGCGATTGACCGAGACAAGCCCGTGCGGCTCCTCGTAAGATCGCGCGGCGGTCGCCTCGCGCGACCGTTCGTGACAACCTGCCGCGCTGAACCATCGAGCTGATCTCATGTACGAAAAGGTTACGCGTGCGATCCGCGTGCGCGTCCGACCGGAATATCTCGAGGCCCAGTCTGCCCCCGACGAGGGGCGGTTCTTCTGGTCTTACACGGTCGAGATCGTCAACGAGGGCAGCGAGACGATGCAGCTCCGCTCACGCTATTGGCGGATCACCGATGCCAATGGCCGCGTCGAGGAAGTGCGCGGACCCGGTGTGGTCGGCCAAACGCCAGTCATCGGTCCCGGCCAGTCGTTCGAGTACACCTCGGGCTGCCCGCTGAGGACAGCATCCGGCATCATGGCCGGGTCCTACCAGATGGAGCAGCCGGACGGCACGCTGGTGGACATCGCGATCCCGCCGTTCTCTCTCGATAGCCCGTTCACGCGGCGCAGTCTCAACTGAGGCCCGCCGAGTTGGCCCAAAGCCAGGAGTTTGAATGTCGACCCCGCTCACCGACGCCACCGCGCTGCTCGCGAAGTTGGTGTCGTTCGACACGACCAGCGCCAAGACGAACCTTCCTTGCGCCGAGTTCATTCGCGACTACCTCGCCGGCCACGGCGTCGAGGCGACGCTGCTACCCTCCGACGACGGCATCCACGCCAACCTTTTCGCGACCATCGGCCCGCCCGGCGATGGTGGCATCGCGCTATCCGGCCACATGGACGTGGTTCCGGTAGCGGGTCAGCCGTGGGAAACCGATCCGTTCGTCATGACCGAGCGCGACGGCCTTCTGTATGGCCGTGGCACCTGTGACATGAAGGGTTATCTCGCGTGCGTGTTGGCGCTGGTGCCGGAGATGAAGCGCCGCGAGCTCAAGCAGCCACTCTACATCGTCTTCTCCTACGACGAGGAAGTTGGCTGCACCGGCGTCAAGCCGATGATCGCGGAGTTCGGCAAGACGCTGCCGACGCCGGGCATCGTGCTGGTTGGCGAACCGACGCTGATGACCGTCGTCGACGCGCACAAGGGTGGTTACCGTTTCCGCACCGAGATCACCGGGCAGGCGGCGCATTCGTCGAAGCCGCAACTTGGCGCGTCCGCGATCTTTGCCGCTGCCGATCTCGCAATGGAGCTGCGCCGCATCGAGGAACGCTTCAAGTCGCGCTCCTTCAACAAGCGTTTCGATCCCCCCTATTCCTCGATCTCAATCGGGGCGATCAAGGGAGGCGTGGCGCACAACATCATCCCTCCATTCTGCGAGATGAGCTGGGGCATCCGCGCGCTGCCGGGTCTCGACATCCCGGCGTTGGTCAAGGAATTCGACGACTACGCCCAGAATGTCGTTCTGCCGCCGATGCGCGCCATCAGCGACGATTGCGCAATCGTAACGACGCCGACGGGCGTGCTGCCAGCGTTCACTTCCGGTGACAACTCGCCCGCGACGTCGCTGGCGCTGCGCCTCATGGAGCAGAACGAGACGTTCGCGGTGGCCTATGGCACCGAGGCGAGCCACTTCCAGTCGGCGGGCAGCTCATCGGTCGTCTGTGGGCCCGGCAGCATCGACCAGGCCCATCAGGCCAACGAATTCGTTGCCGTCGCCGAACTCGATCGCTGCCTCAGCTATCTCACGCGCGTGATCGACACGGCGTCAACTTAGTCCCCGCTCCCCGCGTGCGCGGAGAGGGGACTAAGTTGATCAATATGTTGCCCGACCGCCGGAGATGTCGAGAACGGTGCCGGTGGTGAACGAGCAATCCTGTGACGCGGCAAACGCGGCGAGCGCGGCGATCTCTTCGACATTCACAAAGCGCGCGCGCGGGATCTTCGACAGCATGTAGTCGATCTGCTGTTGAGTCATCTGGTCGAAGATGGCGGTCTTGGCGGCGGCCGGCGTGATCGCATTCACCGCGATGTCGTACTGCGCGAGTTCCTTGGCGAGACTTTTCGTCAGCCCGATGACGCCTGCCTTCGAGGCGGAGTAGTGAGCGGCGTTGGGATTGCCCTCTTTGCCCGCGATCGAGGCGATGTTGACGATGCGGCCGTATTTTTGCGCGATCATCGTCGGCACGACGGCGCGGCAGCAATAGAAGGGTCCGTCGAGATTGATCTTCATGACGCGCTGCCAGTCGGCGACGGGCAATTCCCACGTCGGCGCGTTGCCACCAGCGATGCCGGCGTTGTTGACGAGGATGTCGATGCGCTTGAAGTCGGCGAGCGTTGCCTTCACGGAGGCGTCGATCGAGTCCGGGCTGGTCACATCGACCGTGTAGGCTTTCGTCGCTTGGCCTAACTCCTTTGCCGTCTTGTCGGCGAGGGACCTGTCGAGGTCCCAGATGGCGATCCGCGCGCCCGATGCGATGAAGCGCTCGGCGATGGCACGCCCAATTCCCTGCGCGCCGCCGGTGATGACGGCGATCCGGTCTTTCAGATCGATTGCGTTGGCCATGGTGTTTCCTCGTTGCTCTTCGTTGCTCTTCGTTGGTCGAATTCAGCGGAAGCGCCGTTCGAGTTCGGCGACTTGTTCGTCGGTCAGTGCGCGCACGCGTTCGCCGCGCAGCAGAAGAAAGAGTTTCGCGGTCTCTTCCAGTTCTTCGATCGCGTCCTGCGCTGCGGAAAGGCTGCTGCCGGCGACGACGGGGCCGTGATTTGCCAGCAGCACTGCATGATGGTTTCCCGCGAGTGCGCCGACCGCTTCGGCCAGCGTCTCGTCGCCCGGCGGATAGTACGGCACAAGCGGCAGGCGGCCGATCCGCATCGCGTAATACGCGGTGATCGGTGGCAGGCAATCCGCGTGATTGATGCCGTCGATGCAACTCACCGCGACCGAGTGCGTCGAATGAAGATGCACGACGGCGCCGCTGCCGGGCCGCGCGCCGTACATTGTGGTGTGCAGGAACGCTTCCTTGGTCGGCTTGTCGCCGTCGAGGTGGCGACCCGCCGCGTCGAGTTTCGACAGGCGCGCCGGATCGAGTGTGCCGAGCGAGGAGCCGGTCGGCGTCATCAGCCAGCCGCCATCGGCGAGCGCGACGGAGATGTTGCCGGTCGAGCCGTGCGTCAGTCCGCGATTGAACAGTGACGCGCCGGTGGCGACGATCTGCTCGCGCAGGCGGGCTTCCGCGCTCACGACAGTTTCTCCCACGCTTTCAGGAAGAAATCGGGCGCGCCGAAGTTGCCGGACTTGAGGGCGAGTACCAACTCGCGGCCGCCGATCGCGCGCGTCCACGGCACGCCGGGGTCGATCTCGGGGCCAATTTCCAGAGTCGTTACGCCGAGGCCGTTGACGACGGCGCCGGATGTCTCACCGCCAGCGATGATCATGCGGCTGAATCCTGCGTCCGCGAGGCCGATCGCGGCGGCGGCCAGCGTTTCCTCGACAATCCGGCCAGCCTTGTCGCGACCGAGCTTGCCCTGTGCGGCAGCAACCGAGTCCGGGTCCGCACTCGAATAGACGAGAAGCGGCCGATCGGCGGATTGCTTCATCGCCCAAGTGAGGATGCGCGCGGCGTCGACTTCGCCAGACGCGATCGCTAGTGGATCGATGCGCAGTGTCGGGAGGTCGGCTGCGACGGCCGCTTGAACCTGCCCCCGCGTCGCGGCGCTGCAACTGCCGGCAAGGATCGCGGCCCGACCCTTCGGCGCACGCATCGACGTCGGCGCGACCGCAGATTTCATCAAACCCTGCCGCACGAAGTTGGCGGGCAGGCCGAGCGCGACGCCCGAGCCGCCGGTGATCAGCTTGATGCCCTCGGCCGCGGTGCCCATGTCGACGAGGTGGCGGTCGGTGATTGCGTCAAGCACGAGGAAGCGCTCATCGCGTGCATCGGCCGCAGCCATTGCCGCCTTGATCGCGGCAGCGCCGGCATCGACGATCGCGAACGGCACCGTGCCGACATTGAGCTTTGTCTGCCGCTGCAGGACGCGCGCGAGGTTCGAATCGCGCATCGGCGTCAGCGGATGGTCCTTCATCGGACTCTCGGAGAGCGGCACGTCGCCGACGAACAGGTTGCCCTGATAGACAGTCCGCTTGTTGGTTGGAAACGCAGGGCAGACGATCGCCTGCCGGGCGCCGAGATGAGTGAGCAGCGCCTCCGCGACCGGTCCGATGTTACCCTCATCGGTCGAGTCGAACGTCGAGCAGTACTTGAAGAAGAGCTGGCGTGCGCCGCCGGCGAGAAGTGCGTCCGCCGCCGCGAGTGACAGAGATACGGCCTCCGCCGGCGGGCACGTCCGCGTCTTCAGTGCAACGACGACGGCGTCGAATCCGGCGAGATCGGTGCTCGCATCCGGTACCTGCATGACCTGTACGGTGCGCATCCCGGCGCGCGTCAACATCAGCGCGAGATCGGTGGCGCCTGTCAGATCGTCGGCAATGCACCCGAGTAGCATGGTGCTCCTCCCAGTATTTTTTGCGGTCTAGGCCGCCATGGCCTTGCGGGCGTTCTGGATCATTTCCCAGATGCGCGCGGGGGTCGCCGGCATCTCGATGTGCTTTACGCCGAGCGGTGCGAGCGCATCGCAAATCGCGTTGATCGTCGCGACGAGCGAGCCAACCGTGCCGGCCTCGCCGACGCCCTTGGCGCCGAGTGGATTGACTTTGGTCGGCACTGCGCGCGTGCGGATCGTCACGTTCGGCAAGTCGTCAGCGCGGGGGATCATGTAGTCCATGAACGAGCCGCTGGCGAGCTGACCGGTTTCGGCATCATAGACGATCGCTTCGCCGATCGCCTGTGCGACGCCTTGCGCGACGCCGCCATGGATCTGGCCCTCGGCCAGCGTCGGGTTGATCACATTGCCGATGTCTTCGACGACGGTGTATCGGATGATCTCCAGCGCACCGGTGTCCGGGTCGATTTCGACCTCGCACATGTGGCAGCCGTTCGGGAACGTGACCGCAGGCGGCTGGAACTCGCCGGAGGCGGTCAGCCCGTCGTCGCCGGCCTTCTCGGCGTGCTCGGCAACTTCGGTCAGCGCCAGCGCGCGGTTGGTGCCCGCGAGACGGAAATGGCCATCGGAGAATTCGATGTCTTCGGGCTTGGCGTCGAGCATGTCGGCCGCGATCTGCCGGCCTTTGGCGATTGTGTTGTCGAGCGTGATCGTCACGCACGCGCCGCCAACGCCAATGCTGCTCGAGCCGCCATTGCCACGTCCCCCCGGGAGGAGATCGGTGTCGCCCTGGATGTAGCGGACCTTGTCGACGGCGACGCCGAGGCGCTCGGCGACGAGATAAGAGAACGAGGTCTCGATGCCTTGGCCGACGCTCATGACACCGGCGTTCAGCGTTACGGTGCCGTCGCTCGAGACGCGGATCGACGAGAAATCCTTGCCCGGTTTCACGAATGGCCCACCGGCGACTTCGATCGGATTCGATATGCCGAGCCCGCGCAGCTTGCCGCGTTTGGCCGCTTCCGCGCGTCGCTTTTCGAAGCCGGCGCGGTCGGCGATCTCGGCGGCGCCGGTCATGTTGCCTTCGAATTCGCCACAGTCGTAGGTGAACGTGAAGCCGGTATCGTAGGGCATCGCCGACGGCTGCACGAGATTGCGCCGGCGCAGCTCGAACGGGTCGATGCCAATATCGTGCGCGGCAATGTCGATCAGCCTCTCGATCGTGTAGGTCGCCTCGGGGCGGCCAGCCCCACGATAGGGCGCGGAGGTCTGGGTGTTCGTGAAGATGCCGCGGATTTGCCCGGCGATGGCGGGAATGCGATAGACGCCGGCGATGCCGCCGCTGTTGCCGACCATGAACAGCGAGCGGCCCGAAAGATAACAGCCGATATTCACGTCGAAGCGCGACCTGAGCGCAAGCATGCGGCCGTCGGCGTCGAGCGCCAGTTCGGCATCGATGTGCACATCGCGACCGTGGTCGTCGGAGAGGAAGGATTCGCGTCGCTCCGAGATCCAGCGGACCGGTCGGCCGAGGCGGCGCGCGGCCCACAGCACGAGGACGTCCTCGGGGTAGACGCCGCTCTTCATACCGAACGAGCCGCCGACATCGCCCGCGAGAATGCGCACCATCGACGGGTCGACCTTGAACAGGCCGGCGAGCGTAGGCTTCATGGCGAATGGGCTTTGATTGGACGCATGAAGCACGAAGCGTCCGCTGTCGTCGATCAGGCCGAGCGCGCCGCGCGGTTCCATCGAGCACGCGGTGACGCGGGAGACGTGCGACGTCAGGCGGGCCACATGGGCGGCGTCGGCAAAGATCGCATCGAGCGCCTGCATATCGTTTTTGCGCCAAACGAACGCGACGTTGTCGGGGACCTCAACCCACACGGCGGGTGCGCCAGCGGTCGTTGCGGGGCCGACCTCGGCAACGGCGTCGAGCGGATCATAGTCGATCTCGACGAGTTCGCCCGCGACCTCTGCCTGCTCCACGGTTTCGGCGACGACGAGCACGACGCAGTCGCCGACGTAGCGGACGCGATCGCCAGCGAGGACCGGCCGGCTGGCCTGGTGCGCCTTCTCGCCGTCGGACTTCGGAAGCTGGACGCCGCACGGGAGATTGCCGATGCCGTCGGCGGCGAGGTCGGCGGCGGTCAGGACCGCAAGCACGCCCGGCGCGGCGCGGGCGGCGGCCGTGTCGATGCTGTTGATTTTGGCGTGAGCATAGACCGAGCGGACGGTGTAGGCGTGCGCAAGGCGCGGCATCCGGAGATCGGCCACATAGCGGCCTCGACCGGTCGCCAACCGCTCGTCTTCGAGGCGTCCCAGATAGGGGATCTTCTCAGCCATCCATCAGCTCCTTGCGGCCGGCATCTCGGCCAGCGTTTGTGGCGACAACCATAGCGGCGCGGTGCCGTTCGGCAAGCCGGATGGGTCTAGATCCTGCCTTCGGCAACGGCATGGCAGGCGACAGCGTGCGCTGGCATGGATGGGAGCGCCTCTGCAACCGGCACCTCGCGCCGACAGCGGTCCATGACGGCCGGGCAGCGGGGATTGAAGGCGCAGCCGGGCGGCGGCGCGATGGGGTTCGGGATTTCGCCTTCGACCATTTTGCGGGCACGGCCGCTCATCGCGAGGTCGGGCACGGCGTCGAGCAGCATTCGTGCATAGGGATGGCGCGGTGCTGCAAACAGCTCGGCGGTCGGCGCGATCTCGACGACTCGGCCGAGGTACATGACGCCGATGCGGGTCGCCATGTGTCGGACGACCGCGAGATTGTGGCTGATGAAGAGATAGGTGAGGCCGAGGCGCTCCTGCAGATCGCGCATCAAGTTGAGGATCTGCGCCTGCACCGATACGTCGAGCGCGCTGGTCGGTTCGTCGGCGACGAGGAACTCGGGGTTTGACGACAGCGCGCGCGCGATGCAGATGCGCTGGCGCTGGCCACCGGAGAATTCGTGCGGGTACTTGGCGCCATCGGCGGGATCGAGGCCGACGAGGCGCAGGAGTTCGCCGACTTGATGATCGATCTCGGCGCGGTCCTTGGCGAGGCCGAAGGCGCGGATCGGGTCGGCGATGATCGCGCCAACGCGCCAGCGCGGGTTGAGACTCGCGTAGGGATCCTGGAAAATCATCTGGATGCGGCGGCGCAGCGCCTGGCGTTTCTCGGCGTCCGCGATGGACCACATGTCGACGCCATCGATCGTGACGCTGCCGGCGGACGGCTGGAGCAACCCGACGACCATTTTCGCGACCGTCGATTTGCCTGAGCCGGATTCGCCGACGAGCGCCACGGTTTCGCGCTTGCCGATGCTAAACGAGACATCGGTAACGGCGCGGAGCAGCTTGCGCTCCTCGCCTTCGATAACGCGGTTGAGCCACGGCTTCGAGACGTCGAAGACGCGCGACAGCCCTTTGACGTCGACGAAAGGGGGGGCGCTCATCTCTGAGCCTCTGCCGCCTGGGGCGCGGCGAGCCAGCAGGCGACATCCGAGTTGTCGACGTGAATGGGATCGGGCCGTTCGATGCGGCAGCGGTCGAATACCTGCGGACAACGCGGATTGAAGGCGCAGCCTTTGGGAATTGCCGAGAGTCGCGGCATCGATCCGGGGATTTGCGTGAGGCGATCACCGGTGCCTTCGAGTGAGGGGATCGCACCCATCAGGCCGCGCGTGTAGGGGTGGTGCGCCGACTTCACGACCTCGCGAACGGGCCCAATCTCAGCGACGCGGCCGGCGTACATGACGGCGACGCGGTGGGCGGTTTCGGCGATCACACCCATGTCATGCGTGATCAGCATCACGGCGGTGCCGCGGTCGCGGCAGAGGCGCTGAAGAAGCTGGATGATCTGCGCCTGGATCGAGACGTCGAGTGCGGTCGTCGGCTCGTCGGCGATGATCAGCTCGGGCTCGGCGCAGAGCGCGAGGGCGAGGACGACGCGCTGGCGCATTCCGCCCGAGAACTCGTGCGGATAGGAATCGATGCGCTGATCCGCTCCCTGGATGCCGACTTCGGTCAGCAGTTCGATGGCGCGGGCGCGGGCGGCGCTCTCGCTCAACGGGAGATGCGTGCGAATCGTCTCGATGATCTGCTCGCCGACGCGGTAGAGCGGATTGAGGCTGGTCAGCGGATCCTGGAAGACCATGCCGATGCGCTTGCCGCGGATCGGCCGCATCAGCTCGCGCGGAAGATTGTCGATGCGCTGGCCGCGAAGGAGAACCTCTCCTCCAGCGATCCGTCCAGGTGGTTCGAGCAGGCCTATGATTGCGGCGCCGGTTAGGGATTTGCCCGCGCCCGATTCGCCGACGATGCCGAGAACCTCTCCCGGCGCGATGTCGAACGACACGTCATCGACGGCGACGAGCGTACCGCGCCGCGTCGGGAACTCGACGCGCAGGTTGCGAACGGAGAGTACGGGCGCGTCGGGCATTATCGGAGCTTCGGGTTGAGGGCGTCGCGCAGCCAGTCGCCGAGCAGATTCACGGCGAGCACGAGCACCGCGAGCGTGATGCCTGGAAAAGCGACCATCCACCATGAGCCGGAGAACAGATACTTGTTGCCGATCTGGATCATCGTGCCGAGGGATGGCTCGGTCGGCGGAAGACCAACGCCGAGGAAGGACAGCGTCGCCTCGGTGATGACGGCGAGCGCGAGATTGATCGTGCCGATCACCAGCACCGGCGAGAGCACATTTGGCAGTACATGTTTGAACATGATCGCGGTCTTGCCGAGACCGATCAGGCGCGCGGCCTGGACGTATTCCTTGTTCTTCTCGACCAGCGTCATGCCGCGTACGGTGCGCGCGTATTGTACCCAGAACGACAGGCCGATCGACAAGACCAGAATCCAGAATTCGCTGCCGCCGAGACGCCCCTTGAATAGCGTCTGCGCGATGCCGTTGATCAACAGCGCCACCAGGATCGCGGGAAACGTCAGCTTCACATCGGCGATGCGCATGATCAGCGTATCGGCGATGCCACCGTAGTAGCCCGCCACCAATCCGGCGCTGACGCCTATGGCGATGGCGAGTAGCACCGCGAGGAGGCTGATCGCGATGGAACTGCGCGTGCCGTAGAGAATGGTCGAGAGGATGTCGCGGCCTTGGTCGTCGGTGCCGAGCAAAAAGCGGCGGTCACCGCCGGTGACCCACGCCGGTGGCAGGTCGGAGTCCATCAGGTTCAAGGCGCGCAGATCGTAGGGATCGTGTGGCGCGATGACGGGCGCGAGCAGCGATGCACCGACGATCAGCAGTGTGATTGCAGCGGCCAGCATGACCAGGCGCGATGAGCGGAAGCTGTAGTAGAGATCGGTGTCGCGCATTCGCGCGAAAAAGCCGGATCGAGTCGCCGCAGGTGGGTCGGCTGCGATGTGACCTTGATCTTCAATCGTCATGCTTCGCGCCCATAGATGCGGACGCGCGGATCGACCCACACATAGAGCAGATCGACGATGAGATTGATGGCGACGAACAGGAACGCCACCAGGATTAGATAGGCGGCCATGACGGGAATATCGGCGTTTTGGACTGCCTGGATGAACATCAATCCCATGCCAGGCCACTGGAACACGGTTTCGGTGATGATCGCGAAGGCGATGACGGCGCCGAGCTGGAGGCCGATGATGGTGATGACGGGAATCAGCGTGTTCTTCAGTGCGTGGCCGAAATTCACTGCGCGATCGCTGAGGCCGCGCGCGCGGGCGAACTTGATGTAGTCGGTGCGCAGCACCTCGAGCATCTGCGACCGGACTAGGCGCGTCACCAGCGTCATCTGGAAAAGGCCGAGTGTGATCGCGGGCAGGATCAGCGCTTTGAGCCCCGACGCGGTCAGCAGACCTGTGGTCCAGCCGCCGATCGCGACGACTTCGCCGCGCCCGAACGACGGCAGCACGCCGAGATGCACGGCGAAAACGTAGATGAGGAGGATGCCGATCAGAAAGGGCGGCAGCGAAATGCCGACAAGCGAGATGGATAGGAACAGCTTGGAGAGCCAGCTATCGCGGTGGATGCCGGTGTAGACGCCCATTGGAATGCCGAGCAGGATCGCGAACATGGCGGCGGCTAAAGCGAGTTCGAATGTCGCTGGAAACCGCTCGGCGATCAGCGACGTGACAGGCCGCTTGACCTGATAGGAGATGCCGAAGTCGTAGCGCGCGGCGTTCCAGATGAAGCGACCGAATTGCACCGCCACGGAATCGTTGAGGCCGAGGCGTTCGCGAAGTGCTTCGCGATCGGCGAGGCTGGTGTCCTGCCCGACCATCTGATTGATCGGGTCGCCAACAAACCGGAACAGAACGAACGCCAGCATGGCGACGGTCAGCATCACCAGGGCAGCTTCGAGAAGCCGGCGGATCGTAAATGCGAGCATCGGTGCCGTGCAATCCTTCGGAGATTCGCGGGACGAACCGTGGCTCGTCCCGCCCCGCAGTCTCGCGTTGAGCGCAGCTATTCCATCTGGACCCAGTACAGCAGGATCTGATTATCCGCGCGTTGGACAATCTTGACCTTCTTCGACACGCCCCAGTTCAGGGCTTGCTGATGAAGGGGAATGATGCCGGCCTCGTCGTGGACGATGCGGAAGGCCTGCGCGATCATCTCGTCGCGCCTCGTCGGATCGTTCTCGCCGATGATTTTGCCCGCAAGCTCGTCGACCTTTGGATTGCAGTATCCGCCGTAGTTGAAGGAGCCGGAGGATTTGCCGTCGCGGCATCCGGTGATGTTGAGCAGCACGTTGTGGCTGTCGAACGAGCCGGGAGTCCAGCCGAGCAGGTTAAACGAGCTGTCGTACTTCTGCGTCGCGCCCGCCTTCTCGAAGTATTTCGCCTTCGGCATGGCGTTGAGTTTCGCCTTGATGCCGATGCGCGCGAGCATCGCAACGACAGCCTGGCAGATCGCCTCGTCGTTGACGTAGCGATCGTTGGGGCAATCCATCTCGACGCCGAAGCCGTTGGGATAGCCGGCATCGGCAAGGAGCTTCTTGGCCGCATCGGGATCATAGGGGTGACGCTTGAATTCGGCGGCTCGCGAGAACAACAGCGGCGAAATCAGCAGCGCCGAGTTGACGGAGTTGCCGCGCATGACACGGGAGTGGATCGCCTCCATGTCGATGGCTTGGTAGAAGGCCTTGCGGACGCGTGCATCCTTGAAAGGATTTTTGCCCTTCACGTCCGAGTAGAGAAGCTCGTCGCGCAGCGAATCCATGTTGAGGAAGATCGTGCGCAGCTCTGGGCCGGTCAGCACGTTGGTGCCGGCGTTGGCCTTGATGCGGGCGATGTCCTGGACCGGAACCGGATCCATCATGTCGATCTCGCCCGAGAGCAGCGCGGCGACGCGGGTGGCATCGGACTTGATCGTCTGGAAGATCACTTCGGTAAGATTGTGCTCGGGCTTGCCCCACCAGTTCGGATTGGGCTTGAAGACCGTGCGCACGCCGGGCTGGTGGCTCTCGATCGTGAACGGGCCTGTACCGTTGGCTTTGAGCGTGAAGGGGCTAAGCTGCGAGGAACTCGTTTGGACCTTGGTCGCGCCGTTGGCTTCCGACCATGTCTTCGAGAAGATGTACCAGGTGTCCCACTCGTAGTGGAGGATGGGGTTGGGGCCGGTGAGGACGAAATCAACGGTGTGATCGTCGACCTTGACGAGCTTGGTGCCAGCCGCGATGCGGCTCTTGATGTTCGACTCAGGTGAAAGCGCGCGCTCAGCCGAGAAGATCACGTCGTCGGCGGTGAAGGGTTCGCCGCCATGGAATTTCACGCCCTTGCGCAGGTAGAAGCGCCATCGCGTCGGTTCGACGATCTCCCAGCGTTCGGCAAGGCCGGGGATGATCTTGAGATCCTTGTCGCGCTTGGTCAGTCCCTCCATCACGTTGCCGAGGGCACCAAGCGTGAAGGTTTCGTTCAGCGTGTAGGGATCGAGGGCGTTGAGGTCGCCCTGGAAGGCATAGCGGAATGTTTTGGCGCTAACAGGTGTGGCAAGCGCAGCGACTGCTAACGCCGCGGCCATCGTGACGACGCGAAATTTCATGGATCTCTGCTCCCGGCGATACGAACCAGAATAGTCTTGCGACGGCCGGGCGGATGGTCAACCCACCCGGCCCGTCATCGCAGCGATACTGTCGTATCCGGAGGCAGTGGTCCAGCTTGTCAGTAGACGGTCGACGCCTAGTTCATCCGCACCCAGTGGAACAGGATCCGGTTGTCGGCCCGCTGGACCATGCTGACCTTCTTAGATACGCCCCAGTTCAGCGTCTGCTGGTGGAGCGGGATCAGGCCGACATCCTCGTGGATGATCCGGAACGCTTTGGCGATCATGTCGTCGCGCTTGGTGGTGTCGTTTTCGGTGGCGATCGAACTCGCCAGTTCGTCGACGACCGGATTGCAGTAGCCGCCAAAGTTGGCCGTCGCGCCCTTGCCGTCGGCGTCGCGGCAGCCGGCAATTGAACGCAGGATGTTGAGGCTGTCGAGCGAGCTTGCGGTCCAGCCGAGTAGGTTGAAGGAGCTGTCATACTTCTGCGGTGCGCCAACCTTGTCGAAGTAGCGGGCCTTGGGCATGGCATTGAGCTTCGCCTTGACGCCGACCCGGGCCAACATGGCGACGACGGCCTGGCAGATCGCCTCGTCGTTGACATAGCGGTCGTTCGAGCAATCCAATTCGAGTGCGAAACCGTTTGGATAGCCGGCCTCCGCGAGGAGTTTTTTCGCCGCGGCAGGATCGTAGGGGTGGCGCTTGAACTCAGCCGACCGCGAGAATAGTGGCGGATAAATCAGGAGCGCCGTCGGCACGGCGTTGCCGCGCATGATCCGCGACTTGATCGCCTCGACGTCGATCGCCTGATAGAAGGCCTTGCGGACGCGCACGTCCTTGAACGGGTTCCTGCCCTTGACGTCGGAATAGAGCAGTTCGTTGCGCACCTGATCCATGTTGAGGAAGATCGTGCGCAGTTCCGGGCCGGTCAGCACGTCGGTTCCGGCATGGGATTTGACGCGCGGAATGTCCTGCACCGGCACCGGATCGATCATGTCGACCTCGCCCGAAAGCAGGGCGGCGACGCGCGTTGCGTCGGACTTGACCGTCTGGAAAATGACCTGGGTCAGATTGTGCTCGGTCTTACCCCACCAGTTCGGATTGGGCTTGAAGGTCGTCCGCACGCCGGGCTCATGGCTCTCGACCATGAAGGGGCCGGTGCCGTTCGCCGTCAGCGCGAAGGGGCTGAGCTGATTGCTCTTGCCATGGACTTTGGTGGCGCCGTTGGCCTCGGCCCACGACTTCGACATGATGAACCAGCCGTCCCACTCCGCGTGGAGAATCGGGTTCGGCACCGGGACGACGAAGTCGACCGTGTGCGCGTCGACCTTCTCCGCCTTGATCTTCGGTGCGAGGCGCGTGCGGATGTTGGATTCCGGCGACAGCGCCCGTTCGAGCGAGAAGATCACGTCGTCGGCGGTGAAAGCCTCGCCATTGTGGAACTTGACGCCCTTGCGCAGATGGAAGCGCCACCGCGTCGGCTCGACGATTTCCCAACGCTCGGCCAGTGCCGGCACGATCTTGAGGTCCTTGTCGCGCGTGACGAGGCCTTCCATCACATTGCCGAGCGTCCCCAGCGTGAAGGTCTCGTTGAGGGCATAGGGATCCAGCGCGTTGAGATCGCCCTGGAAGGCAAACCGGAAGGTCTTGGCCTGAACGGGAGTGATAAGAGCCGCGGCGGCAAGTGCCGCGATCATCGTGACGAGGCGAAGCTTCATGACCCTCTCGCTACCTTGGGTGCGATTCTGATTGCGATGTGCGATGGCTCGGCTGTCCCCAACCGAGCGTCGCTGCTGCCATCCACAAGAGACGGAAACTCGTAAATTTTGCTTAATCGTGAGCGGGGATTAACTATGTTTCCGAAGTATGCCGCTCTGTCAGCCGCGCAATCCTCAGGCTTGGTTACCGCCGATCCGTGCGTCTCACCTCGGCCCAGCGAGTGAGTTTGGGCTCGCCGATCAGCTTGCCGGCGCCCTTGGTCATGGCGGCAAGATGCTCGCCATAGACGAGGTAGGCGCGCATCGGCAATTCGACGGTGACGACGACGCCGGAGGCCGCGAGCCGGCGTCGGATCTCGTTGCCGCCGTTCACCGCGAGATCGTTGACGACGGGCAGCACATGGTCACGGCCAACCTGGATGTCGACGCTGACGAGAGGGTCCAGGCGCCGCATCGTCGCCGCCGCGCACGCCGCGTGCATGGCGGCGGTAGCGGCCCGCTCGAAGGCCGCCGGCGTGGAGCGGGATGCGTGGAACGCGCCGTCGATGAAGATCGTGCGCGTGTCGATGATCCGGCCCTCGCCCTCAACGCCTTCGGAGCAGGCCGTCGCGACACCCCGTGCGACGGCGGTGTTGAAAGCGTCGATCTGTGGCGGTCCGGCGAACTCGGTCTCGAAGATGTTGCCCTCGCCGGAGCTGCGCGGGACGATCCGCAGGCGCACGACGGCGAAGGCGCCCGTGGCGGCATCGGCCGCACCCAGTCGGTGTTCGGCTTCCCCGACACGCCGCGGGGTGAAGCACGATTGAACGTCGACCGGCCCGACATGCGTTGGGACAGCCGCCTTCGCGCGGACGTCGGCCAGGCGCTGCGCCAGTTCGTTGGGCGTGTCGGCCTCGATCCGGAATGTGCCGGCGCTTGAGCCCTTGGCAAAGGTGAAGCTCGGAGCTGCCTCCGACCGGCATTTTACGAGCGCGTCGGCCAGTGCGTCCGCATCCCCGGCACGTTGGGCCGCGACGGACTGGCTCAACGGGTGAAAGGGCGGGACAATCGGTGGCGGTGACACGGCGGTCTCTTGCAAACGTATCGGCGGGGCGGTGATTTGCGACGAGTCTACCGCAGGCAAGCGGTCGAAATCGGCCTCGCAACCCGTGCGAGCGAATTTTTTCCACCGGGCGTTGCGGTTTCGAGACGGTACGCTGTGCGCGGCCTTCGCCTGTGGCGCCGGCGCACTTGAGCGGAGCCAAAGGGGAGGCTAAGTCCCCAAACTATGAGCGATAGACCGATTCTACCGGGGCCCGGCCCCATCGAGCCCGTCAATTTGCGCGAGGCGCTCGAAGAGCGCTACTTGGCGTACGCGCTGTCGACGATCATGCACCGCGCGCTGCCGGACGTGCGCGACGGCCTCAAGCCAGTGCACCGACGCATTCTTTACGCAATGCGCGAGCTGAAGCTTGACCCCGATGGCGGGTTCAAGAAGTGCGCCAAGATTGTTGGCGATGTGATGGGTAACTACCATCCGCACGGCGACCAATCGATCTATGACGCGCTCGTGCGCCTCGCACAGGATTTCGCGGTCCGCTATCCGCTGGTCGACGGCCAGGGCAACTTCGGCAACATCGACGGCGATAACCCGGCGGCGATGCGCTATACCGAAAGCCGCCTAACGCGTGTCGCCGAGGCGATGCTCGACGGCATCGACGAGGACACGATCGATTTCCGGGCGACCTACGACGGCACCAACCAGGAGCCGGTGGTCCTTCCCGCCAATTTCCCGAACCTTCTGGCGAATGGCTCGTCCGGCATCGCCGTGGGCATGGCGACCAATATCCCGCCGCACAATGCCGATGAGCTGTGTACTGCGCTGCTCCATCTGATCAAGCACCCGAACGCGACGGTCGAGAAGCTCGTCGACTTCATTCCGGGGCCGGATTTCCCGACCGGCGGCATCCTCGTCGAGCCGCGCGAGAACATCATCGAGGCCTATCGCACGGGGCGCGGCGGCTTCCGGCTGCGGGCGCGGTGGGAGAAAGAGGAACTCGGCCGCGGCGGCTATCAGATCGTCGTCACCGAGATGCCCTATCAGGTCCAGAAGTCGCGGCTGGTCGAGAAAATCGCCGAGCTGATGACGTTGAAGAAGCTGCCGCTGCTCGGCGATATCCGTGACGAAAGCGCGGAAGGCGTGCGCTTGGTGCTTGAGCCGAAGAGCAGGACCGTCGATCCGCTGGTGCTGATGGAGAGCCTGTTCCGGGCGACCGAGCTGGAGGTCCGGTTCGGCCTCAACATGAACGTACTGACGGCTGGCCAGATCCCGGCCGTGCTGTCGTTGCGCGACGTGCTCAAGCACTGGCTGGAGCATCGCCAGGAAGTCTTGGTCCGCCGCTCCGAGCATCGGCTCGGGAAGATCCGGCACCGGCTGGAAGTTCTCGACGGCTACCTGATTGCCTATCTCAACATCGACGAGGTGATCCGCATCGTCCGCTTCGAGGACGAGCCGAAGGCCAAGTTGATGACCGCCTTCAAGCTCTCCGATGTGCAGGCAGAAGCGATCCTGAACCTGCGCTTGCGGTCGCTGTCGCGGCTCGAGGAAATGGAAATCAAGGCTGAGCACGACAAGCTCAGTGGCGAAATGCGCGATTTGCAGGCTCTGCTGAAGTCGGAAGACCTCCAGTGGGATCGCATCAGCGCCGAGATCAAGGCGACGCGCGAGGCCTACTCGAAGAAAACCGAGCTTGGTAAGCGGCGCACCGATCTCGCCGATGCGCCGACGATCGAAGTCGATCTCGACCAGGCGCTGATCGAAAAGGAGCCGATCACGGTCCTGCTCTCCGAGAAGGGTTGGATCCGCGCGCTCAAGGGGCATCCCGAGGATTTGTCGAAGCTGGAGTTCAAGAACGGCGACAGCCTCAAGCGCGCAGTGCGGGCATCGACGACCGACAAGCTCATTCTGTTTGCGACCAACGGCAAGTTCTTCACTCTCGAAGCCAACGAGCTGCCGGGCGGACGCGGTCACGGCGAGCCGGTGCGCCTGATGGTCGACCTTGAGGAGAGCCACGAACTTGTCGAGCTGTTCATTCACGAGCCCGGCCGCAAGCTGGTCGTCGCGGCGACGTCTGGGCATGGCTTCATCGTTGCCGAGGATGAGGTGGTCGCCTCGACGCGGAAGGGCAAGCAGGTGCTGAATGTCGAGGCCGGGGCGGAGGCGCGGATTTGTGTGCCGGTGCCGCCAGGTGCCGACACTATGGCAACAGTTGGCGAGAACCGCAGGATGCTGGTGTTCGCGCTCGACGAAGTCAATGAAATGACCCGCGGCAAGGGCATCATCCTGCAGCGGTTCAAGGACGGCGGTCTTTCGGATGTCCGTCCCTTCGTCAAGGCGGGCGGCCTGACATGGCTCGATCCGGCGGGGCGGACCTTCACGCTCACCAGTCGCGAATTTGCGGAGTGGGTAGGTCTGCGCGCCCAGGCGGGACGAACCGTGCCCAAGGGATTCCCGCGCTCGAACCGGTTCGGTCCCGCTTTCGGGGCGTGACGGCGTGAGAGCGCTTGACGCATAGGTCTCGCCGACCCCAAGAAGGGCGGCGGCAATCACTTATGCTCGAGGGGACTCCTCAACGGATGTCGGCCGAAACGCGGCAGCTTCTGCTCGAACTCTACGATGCGGCCGTTGCGGCGGCGCATCCGCGGACCTGCCTTGCGCCCCATCTCCCGCCGGGGCCGAAAACCGGGCGACTGATCGTTCTCAGTGCCGGCAAGGCCGCGATCGCGATGGCGGCGGTCGCCGAGGCACACTACCGGGCGGCCGGGACCCTCGATCGCATCGTGGGTGTCGCAACGGCACCGCACGGCTATGCCGCGGCCCTCGACAGCTTCAAGCCGGAGCGATTGGAAATTCTCGAAGGGCGGCATCCAACGCCGGATGAGACTTCATTGGTGGCGGCCGAGCGGGCGCTGGCGTTGGCGCGATCCGCAGGGCCGGAGGATACGGTGCTGGTGCTGCTGTCGGGCGGCGCTTCGGCATTGTGGGCGGCACCGGCCGCGGGTTTGACGCTGGCCGAGAAGACCGCCCTGACGCGGGGCCTTTTGAAATCCGGCGCCGACATCCACGAGATGAATGCGGTGCGCCGGCATCTCTCCCGCATCAAGGGTGGTCGGCTACGCGCGGCCGCGGCGAATGCGGGTGCGTTCGTCACACTCGCCATTTCGGATGTGCCCGGAGATGATCCCGAGACGATCGGGTCGGGTCCGACAGTCGCCGATCCGACGACGCTCGCCGGCGCATGTGCCGTGATTGCGCGACGGGCGCCGCGCATGGAAGAACTCGGCCTGGCGGTCCCGCGGGGTGTTTACAGCACGCTGGAAGACGAGGCCAACGAAACGCCCAAGCCGGGTGCGGCGCTGTTCGCGCGCGACCGCTACCAGATCATCGCGACGCCGGTTGCGGCGCTGGCGGCTGCCTGCGCCATCGCGCAGGCGCGCGGTTATGAGGTTGAGAACCTCGGCGACCGGGTGACCGGGGAAGCCCGCGACGTCGCCACTGCACACGCCGCGAGCGCCCGGAGAGCGCGGGCGGACGGCCGGCGCTTGGCGATCATCAGCGGCGGCGAACTCGAGGTCACGGTGCGCAACCGGACCGGCAAGGGCGGGCGCAGCCAGGAATATGCTCTGGCACTGGCCTGCGCGCTGGACGGACTGGCGGGCGTCTCGGCGCTGGCGGCGGATACGGATGGGATCGACGGCGGCGAGGGGCGGGTCGACGATCCAGCCGGCGCCGTGGTCGGGCACGATACGCTGTCACGGGCCGCAGCGCGCCATCTGAACGCCCAGAACTCATTAGACAATAATGACGCCACGACGCTGTTCGAGGCGCTGGGGGATCTCGTGCACAGCGGGCCAACCCATACCAACGTCAATGATTTCCGAGTGATCCTCGTCGAGCCGGCCTGAACTCACATGACCAGATCAGATCAAGGGCCTAACCGCAGCCGGATGGCCGTCGACCGGTCGCGCGACGCGCGATCGCGACGAGGCATGCACGGATTATGGGCGGTCAGTGCCGCGCTACTGATTGCGTTGAGCGCTGGGGCAGCGTACGCAGACCTCAAGCTCTGCAACGCGACGTCGAGCCGGATCGGGGTGGCCATCGGCTACCAGGATCCGAAGGGCTGGGCGACAGAGGGCTGGTGGAACATCGCGTCACAAACCTGTGAGACCCTGTTGAAGGGTAAGCTCGGCAGCCGATTCTATTATGTTCACGCGGTCGACTACGATCGCGGCGGCGAGTGGGGCGGCAAGAACGTGATGTGCACGGCCGACAAGGCTTTCACGATACGCGGCGTCGACGAGTGTCCGCGGCGTGGCTTCAAGGGCACCGGCTTCTTCGAGGTCGACACGCAGGACTCCAAGGACTGGACGATCCGCTTGACGGATCCAGGCGAAGGAAGTGGGAAAAGATGAGGCGCAACCGCAGAGTAAAAATCCTCGCGACACTGGGGCCGATCTCGTCGTCGCCCGAGGTCATCGAGAGTTACTTCCTGGCGGGCGTCGATGTGTTCCGCATCAACATGAGCCATTCGTCGTTCGACATGGTGCGTGGTCTGCATGCGGCGATCCGGGGTACCGAAGCCAAGCACGGTCGCCCGATCGGCATTCTCGCCGATCTCCAGGGCCCGAAATTCCGCGTCGGCAAGCTTGGCGGTGACCGGGTGGAACTGACGACAGGCCAAACCTACATTTTCGACACCAAAGAGCAGGACGGCGACGACAAGCGCGTGTTCCTGCCGCACGCACAGATTTTCGAGGGCATCGAGCCGGGCCACACGCTGCTGCTCGACGACGGCAAGATCCGGATGCGGGTGGTCGACGCCAAGAAGTCCCGGATCGCGGCCGAGGTGATCGTCGGCGGCCCGCTGGCCAGTCGCAAGGGCATCTCGATGCCCGACACGCTGCTGCCGATCAGTCCGCTTACCGACAAGGACAAAGCAGACCTCGATTTCGTTCTCAAGTTGGGCGTCGATTGGGTGGGCCTGTCCTTCGTCCAGCGCGGCGAGGACGTGGCGCTGGCCCGTCAGATGATCGGCCAGGGCGCCGCCATCATGTCGAAGATCGAGAAGCCGTCCGCCATTTCCGACCTCGACGGGATCATCGCGCAATCCGACGCGCTGATGGTGGCCCGTGGTGATCTCGGCGTCGAAATGCCGGTGGAGCGCGTGCCCGGGCTGCAGAAGCAGATCACGCGCAAGGCGCGCGCCGCGGGCAAGCCTGTCGTGATTGCGACCCAGATGCTGGAGAGCATGATCAACGCGCCGGTGCCGACACGAGCCGAAGTCTCAGACGTCGCGACGGCGGTGTTCGATGGCGCCGATGCGATCATGCTATCGGCTGAATCCGCCGTCGGGAAATATCCGCTCGAGGCGATCGGCATGATGGATCGTATCGCCATTGAGGCGGAAGCCGATCCGACCTACGACGCGCTGGTTCATGCAACCCAGACGCCGCCGCAGCCGACGGGCGCCGACGCGATCGCGGCTGCCGCGCACGCTGTCGCCGATACGCTGAAGCTCTCGACGATCATTTGCTTCACGGCGACGGGCTCGACGGCCTTGCGCGTCGCGCGCGAGCGACCCGGGCTGCCAGTCATCGGCCTGACCCCCGTCGTTGCGACGGCGCGGCGTCTTGCGGTCGTGTGGGGTGTTCACTGCGTGCTGACGAGCGATCCCGAGAACCTCGCCGACATGGTCAAAAAGGCCTGCCGGATCGCGTTCGAAGAAGGTTTCGTGCGTTCGGGCGGCGGGGTAATCATTACCGCTGGTGTGCCGCTCGGTTCGCCGGGCACGACCAACATGGTCCGCATCGCCTACGTCGACAGCGAAGGTTCGCCGACGTTTTCCAACATCTGACGCGGGCGCGCTGCCTCGCTAGATCACCAGCACACCGCGGTGGCGCGCTTCGCCCTCGGGCTCGACATGGATGACGACCTCAGCGCCATCGATTTCGGCCTCGAGGGCGCTCTCGATCCGATCGCAAATGCGATGCGCATCGGCGACGCTCATCGCGCCCGGCACGACCAGATGAAAGTCGATGAACGTCGCGCGCCCTGCTGAACGCGTGCGAATGTCGTGCGCCTCGATGGCGCCCGTGGCGTGTTCGGAGATCAGCGCGCGGATGCGTCGTGCGATGCCGCTGTCGACGGCCTCATCCATCAAGCCGCTGATCGATGAGCTCATCAGTCGCCAGCCGGCGACGAGAATATTGAGTGCGACGAGCGCCGCGAGTGCCGGATCGAGGATCGCCCAGCCGGTCAGGATCGAAAGCGCGAGGCCGATGATCACGCCGACCGAGGTTGCGACATCCGCGAAGAGGTGCCAGCCGTCCGCAACGAGTGCCGGCGAACGCCAGCTCCGCCCGAAGCGGATCAGCGCCCATGACCACGCCGCGTTGATGACTGTCGCGACGGCGTTGATGGCGAGGCCGGTTGCTGGTTCGGTAAGCGCGCGCGGCGACTTGAGCGCGTCCCACGCCGCGTGCAGAATCAATAGCGCGGCGACGATGATCAGCACGCCTTCGAGGACGGCCGAGAAGTACTCAGCCTTGTGGTGTCCAAATTGGTGGCGCCGGTCGGCGGGGCGGGCGCTGATACGGATCGCCACCAGCGCCGCAATCGCCGTGACGACGTTGACGATGCTTTCGAGCGCATCCGAGTAGAGGGCGACGCTGCCTGTCGCCCAGTAGGCGAGATACTTGATGCCCATGACCAGCAACGCCACGGCAATGCTGGCCGTGGCCATTCGGCTCAGGTTTGCAATGGTGTTCGCCATGGATGGATACGCCTGCCGGTCAGCGATTGCGGCGAAGGGCGCCACGTTGACCGTCCTTCAACACGACGGACGCATGAACGCAACCCGCGAGCACGATTCGTGCGCGTCTTGCGAATGGATCGCGATTGCTAATCAGCTCTGCGGAGCGGGCGCGCTCTGGTCTGCGGCCTTGCGCGCGAACGCCGCGTGCGCCTCGCGGAACGTCAGCAGGCGGCGCTGCGCCTCATCCCACACCGCGAGCCGGGCGCACTTGAGACTTTCCCAGAAGGTGACGCGATTCATCTCCTGGAACTCGGGCGACGTCGCCAGACAGTCATGCAGCCGATAGTTTGGAATGACGCTGTTCAGGTGATGGATGTGATGCAGGCCGATGTTGCCGGTGAACCATTCGAGCGGCTTCGGCAGCACGTAGTACGATGAGCCGCGGATGGCGGCGACCTGAAAGTCCCACTCGTCGCTTGCGTCCCAATGCCCGTCATCGAACTGATGCTGGATGAAGAATAGCCAGCCGCCGATTGCGGATGCCATGAGGATCATCGGAGCGGCGATCAACAGCAGATTGACGTAACCGATAAGGGCACCGAGTGCGCCGTAGAAGACGATCATCGCCAGGTTGAGGCCGACGACGCTTGACCAGCTTTCCTTGGGATCGAGCGGATGTCCCCACGGCACGCGCTGGAGAACGGCGAAGAAGAATGGAACGCCGATCGGAAACAGGAACAACGGGTGGCGGTAGATTCGATAGCCGAGGCGTTGCCAAGGCGTGCGCTCGCGGTATTCCTCGAGCGTCAGAGTGTTGATATCACCGTAGCCGCGTCGATCGAGATTGCCGGATGTTGCGTGATGCTTCGCGTGAACCCGGCGCCACAATCCGTAGGGCGTCATCGTCAAGACGCTGATCATCCGGCCGATCAGATCATTGGCTGTCCGTGACGGCAGAAACGAGCCGTGCCCGCAGTCGTGCTGGATGATGAAGAAGCGGACCAGAAGCCCGGAAGCCGGGACCGCCAGCAGCAGCGTGATCCAGTAGTGGCTGTCGACCGTCGCCACCATCGCCGCCAGCAGCGCGATGAAGGGTACGGTCGTCGTCACGATCTGGATGATCGCGCGCCTGGTATCGGCACCGCGATACTTCGCGCAATGGGCAGCGAGGCGCCGAGCCTGGGCTTTGAGAGCGGCCACGTCCTCAGTGCCCTGATCGGCCGTTGGTCGCTCTGACGGTGCGGATGCCGTGAAAGTCACTGGGTTGGTCAAGGCGAACAGCGCCTCCGAAGGTGATCGCGATGAACTACACGGTTGTGCCGGCGGTATCCCGCCGATTTAGCTTGCCGGCAAAAAGCACGATTTGCACCCTCATGTCATGACATTCGGGGTTGGGGTGCTTCGCAAATTGTCGCGCCAGTTGTGGAAAAGGCGCACTAACGGCAACGGGGCGCCCCGAAGGACGCCCCGCCTCGTGCCGAAGATGGGTGAACTGGCGGCCGTGGATGCCGGGTAGGCAGCCAGTTCGACCATCGACGTCAGCACTTCTCGCCGTACGCCTTCCAGATCGGGCGCTTGAAGGTGTGCGCCGCCTTGATCAGCACCTTCTCGGCCTGCCACTCGACGACCGGCGGGTGGAAGATCTTGATCTGCCGCGTCGGGGCGATCTCGACCTCTTCCTGCTTCGTCTCGAACACCGGCGGATGCCAGATCTTCTCGTGATGCTCGGGCGTCACCAAAACATTGAACTTCTCGGTCTTGTAGATCGCCGGCTTGTGCTCGGCGTGCTTCTTCGCCGGCTCGACGAGGACCTGCTTGTCGAAGGTCAGAACCGCGTTCTGCTTATGGCCATGCCCGTATCCATGTCCGTGGCCGTACCCGGTCTCGACCGGCTTGCTGACGCGCTCGGTCTTGTAGACCGGCGGCGTCACGTGCCAGATCACCCGTGCAGGCTCGATCAGGATCTGCTTCTCGCGGGTCTCGAAAATGGCTGGGGTGACCTTGGTCTCCCATTCGCCGGCCTTCACGAGGATCTTCTTGTCGATGATCTTCGTGATCGCCGCAATTTCCTTGGTCTCGTATGAGCCTTCCTTGACCACGACCTGTTTCTTTACTGTCCCATAGACTTCAGGGGTGGTGATCTGCTCGTAGCAGACCTGCGGCTGATGATGCTGGACGTAGTGGCCGTGGGGCGCCTGATGGCCATAGCCCTGGGCGGCAGCGGGACCGGCAACGAGCACGGCCGAACCGAGCACGCCGCCGACGACAGTGAGGATTTGCTTGATAGCCATTGGGTCTCTCCTAGGGATGTTCAGCGGGTTCTCGACGAAACAAACGACTGCGTTGTTGAACATCATTTATATACGACGTTCAGATCCACAAGAGGCTTTCTGTCCAAAGTTCAATTTTTCACGGATTCGTGAGTAGACGGCCGGTCGGAGCCAGTGGGCGGGCTAAGTGGGAAGCGCGGAGTGGCGCGGCGGACCATGTATTCGGTCGCGATCGGACTGGCGCCCACCACGGCCGTTGTTGCCGCGTCACACCCTGAACGGATTGGCAACAACGGACTGGTCACGGCTGGCGGCGCGCGATATGCTCGCGCTTACATTTTCGAAAACGAGCCCTCGACGCGCAAACGGCATGTCGTGGGTCGAATGGTGCACCCGATTCTGGAGTCCGCCGGTCCTAGATGCCCGGCCGGGACGCTCTGGAATTTTGTTTTGTCCTGCGATTCAGCGTCCTGATGGTTCCATCACGACCGGTCGCACCTACGCCTGCGGAATGCGATGGCTGCGCCAGCTACCCTCATCTGTGTCGGACATGCGGCCCTGGACCGCATCTACCGGATCGACAGCTTTCCGCCCGAACCCACTAAAATTCGTGCGCTCGAGCACATCGAGACCGGCGGCGGCATGGCCGCGAATGCCGCCGTGGCGGCTGCCCGTCTCGGGGCTGAAGTCGAACTCTGGTCGCGAGTCGGGGACGACCAGGCCGGCGTCGCGATCCGCAACGGGCTGAAGAGCGAAAAGGTCGACGTCCGCTACGTTCACGCCTTTGAAGAGGCCCGTTCGTCGACATCGGCGGTCATCGTCGATGGCCAGGGCGAGCGGATGATCATTACACAACGGGATACGTCTATCCCTGCGGGGACGAGCTGGTTGCCTATCGAGCGGATCGCTGACGCGAGCGCCGTACTCTGCGATCTCCGCTGGCTCGAGGCGGTGCGGGTCGTGCTGACTCGCGCACGTCGCGAAGGCGTGCCGACAATTCTCGACGCCGATCTCGGCGGTCGCGAGGCGCTGCCGGAACTGCTCGCTCTTGTCGACTACGCGGTGTTCTCGGCGCCGTCGCTCCATGAGTTTGCGCGCGGCATGAACGATGGCGAGGCGCTCAAGCAGGTGCTGCGGCATGGGCCCCGCCATGCCGGCGTTACGCTCGGCGCACGCGGCTACTTATGGGCTGAGCGCGATGGCCGCTCGGGCCATCAGCCGGCGTTCCAGGTCGATGTCGTCGACACGACAGGTGCCGGCGACGCGTTTCATGGCGCTTTCGCGCTGGGAATTGCTGAGGGCCTGCCAATCGAAGCGTGTGCGCGACGGGCCGCGGCAGTTGCGGCACTCAAGTGTACGCGCCTTGGCAGTCGCGCCGGTCTCCCGACAAACTCGGAGCTCGAGCTTTTTGTGGCGCTCCACGGCGGTTGAACGAGACGCGGGCGTTGCCGGTCACGCCGCCGCGAAGCCTTGCAGCAGGTGACCAACAAGGTACGCGAGTGCTGCCGCGCTCGCGCCGATCGCGAGCGTTTCCAGTCCCGATCGCCACCATGGCGCGAGCGACCAGAGGCTCTTGGCGGCGCCGATCGAAAAGAAGGTCACGCCGACAAGAATAGCAGCAACACTAAAAGCCTGGCTGCCGCCAAACACGAACGGCAAAAGTGGCACGGAACCGCACACCAGGAAGGCGGCGAAGGTGCTGGCGCCGGCCATCAACGGCGATCGCTGCTGAAGCGCCATGCCATGTTCTGCGACCAGCATCATTTCGACCCACGCCGAAGGGTCGGAGGAAATGGCTGCGACTGCGCTCTCCAAAGTTTCGCCCTCGAGGCCCTTGTCACGCAGGATCTCGCGAAGCTCCGACCTCTCGCCTTCGGGTTCGAATTGGATGTGGCGGCGCTCCATTGCGGCGAGACGCTGGAAGTCGTCGGATTCCGCGCGGGTGCCGAGATAGTTGCTCGCGGCCATGGAAAATCCATCAGCCAGCAAGTTGGCGAGACCGAGGATGATCACGATGTACGACGCGAGGCCGGCTCCAACGACGCCGGCGATGATCGCGAATGTTGTTATCGCGCCATCGATGCCACCATAAATGAGATCGCGCAGATAGTTTGGATGCTTGCTCGCGGCCAGCCGCGTGCGTATGGCCACCAGATCGTGCTCGTGCTCTAATCTCATCCAACACCAGCCTTGAGCGGTACAATGTCGGAACGGTACACCATCGCGTTCGTCAACGACGAGCTGAAAGCGTCCCTGACAGAGACGACCGCATTTGCGAAGGCGAACGGCGTCAGTGCGGTGGAAGTCCGCTCGATCGACGGCCGCAACTTCCTCGATCTTTTGCCGGCCGAGCAGAAGGAGGTGGCGAGCCGGCTCAGGGATGCGGGCCTCACGGTCGTCGGGCTCGCCTCGCCGTTGCTGAAGTGGGCGGCGAAGGGGCACGCCGTGGGCAACAAAGGCGACCAGTTCGGTTTCGACATTGGAGCCCGCTCGCTGGGCGACATCGCGCGCCTCGCCGCCGAGGCGGCTCATACGCTCGGCACCCGCAATGTCCGCATCTTCAGTTACCTCACGCATGAGGGGTTTCAGCTCCGCGACCTCGCCCCGGCGATCGAGGAACTCCTGCGCATCGCCGAGCGCGACGATCTCGTCCTCCACGTGGAGAACGAGCCCGTCTGCAACATCCGCGACGAGCGCGATCTCCTGGCGCTGATGCAGACGTTTCCTCATCCGCGCCTGCGGGCGCTCCTCGACATCGGAAACATCTACGGCGCCGGCGTGCAGCCCAAAGTCGAGCGGCTGGCGGCCTTGATGCCGTTCGTGGATCACATGCATTTCAAGGATGCCGCCTTCGCTGGCGGGCGGCGCACTGTGGCTCTCGGCGAAGGGGAAATTCCCTACACGACGTTCATGCCGGCCTGCTTTGCCGCCGCCGAGGCCCGTCCGCTGACGCTTGCGGTCGAGACGCACGTTCCTGCCGACCCGGTGGGTGCGACGCGGCGCTCGCTGGTGGCGCTCAAATCGCTCGTCGCTGCGACCTCGTGAAGGGGAAAAGGCGGGCCTTGGCGGTGGACGCCGGTCCAGCGCGAGGTTAATGGTGCGCCATCCTTCCGGGCTTCCAGCCCGCGGCACATGACCATCAGGGGCACCGCGTATGACCGAACAGGCAAAGGGGGCCGCGCTCGCCACCCGCGATATGGCGAACGCCATCCGGGCGCTGGCGATGGATGCCGTCGAAGCGGCGAAGTCCGGCCATCCGGGCATGCCCATGGGCATGGCGGATGTGGCGACGGTGTTGTTCGGCGAGGTCATGCGCTACGACGCGTCGGCGCCGCGCTGGCCCGGCCGCGACCGCTTCGTGCTGTCGGCCGGGCACGGCTCGATGCTGCTCTACGCGCTCCTGCATCTCACCGGCTATCCGGGGATGACGATCGATGAGCTGAAGAACTTTCGCCAGCTCGGATCGAAGACCGCGGGCCATCCCGAGTATGGCCACGCCGAAGGCATCGAGACGACGACCGGGCCGCTCGGCCAAGGTCTCGCCAACGCCGTCGGCATGGCGATCGCGGAACGTATCTGGAATGCGCGCCACGGCGAGCTTTTCGACAACCGCACCTACGTCATCGCCGGCGATGGCTGCTTGATGGAAGGCATCTCGCAGGAAGCGATCACGCTCGCGGGACATCTCGGTCTCGGACGCTTGATCGTCCTGTTCGACGACAACGGTATCTCGATCGACGGGCCGACGTCGTTGTCGACCAGTGAAGACCAGATCGGGCGTTTCAAGGCTGCTGGCTGGAATACGCTCGCGATCGACGGCCACGATATGGACGCCGTGCGCAAGGCGCTGGCAACCGCCAAGGCCGATGACAGCAAGCCGTGGCTGATCGCATGCAAGACGGTCATCGGCTATGGCGCACCGAAGAAGGCCGGTACCGCCGCGACGCATGGTTCGCCACTCGGCGCGGAAGAAATCGCCGGGACGCGCACAAAGCTTGGCTGGACGAGCGCGCCCTTCGAGATTCCGGCTGATGTCTTCAAGGCGTGGCGCGCGGCGGGGGCACGTGGACACGCGGCGCGCGAAGCGTGGGAGGCGCGCTGGAACAAGCTCGACGGTCGCGTGCGCGAGGCGTTCGAGAATCCGACGGCGGCGCGTTCAGCGGACGTCAACGCGGCCGTTATCAATCTCCGCGACGCGGCGGCGACCGATACCGCCGAGCGCGCGACGCGCGTGTGGTCCGAGAGATCGCTTGAAGCGCTGGTCGCGGCGCAGCCGGCACTCATCGGCGGGTCGGCGGATCTCACCGGCTCGAACAACACCAAGGCCAAGGCGCAGAAGCCGATCGTCAAAGGTGATTTTGCCGGCAGCTATCTTTACTACGGCATCCGCGAGCACGGCATGGCGGCGGCTATGAACGGCATGGCGCTTTACGGCGGCCTTATCCCTTACGGCGGCACGTTTCTCGTGTTCTCGGATTACTGCCGGCCGTCGATCCGGCTTGCCGCGCTGATGAAGCAGCAGGTCGTCTACGTCTTCACGCACGACTCGATCGGGCTTGGCGAAGATGGGCCGACGCATCAGCCGGTCGAGCATCTGGCGGCGCTGCGCGCAATCCCGAACCTCAACGTGTTCCGTCCGGCTGATGGCGTGGAGACGGCGGAATGCTGGGCCATCGCGGCGGGACAACCCGGTACGCCCTCAGTGCTTGCGCTGACGCGTCAGAACGTGCCGAACCTGCGCAAGGAGCCGCTCGGCGAGAACAAGAGCGCGCGCGGCGGTTACGTGCTGCGCGAAGCGGACGGCGGAAAACGTGCGGTGACCATCATTGCGACGGGGTCCGAGGTCGGCCTCGCGGTCAAGGCAGCGGATGCGCTGGCGGCGAAGGGGATTGCCGCAGCCGTTGTGTCGCTGCCGTCCTTCGAGCTGTTCCGCAAGCAGGATACCCACTATCGCCAAGCCGTGCTGGGCGTCGCGCCGCGCATCGGGATCGAGGCCGCGGTCGAGCAGGGCTGGAGCGAATGGCTGCGCCCCGAAGACGCGTTCGTCGGGATGTCCGACTTCGGTGCGTCGGCGCCGGCCGGAAAGCTGTTCCCACACTTCGGTATTACGGCGGAGCGGGTCACTGAGCTGGCGCAGAAGCTGGTCGGGTAACGGAACTGGGCCACGGCTCGACCGTTCCGTCAGAGGCGAGAACTAACCTCGCGTGTAGTCAGAGTCCAAGTGAGGACATTGCCATGTCCAGAAGCCCTATGATGCGTGTGTCTGCCGTCGGACTGTTGATCGCAGTCGTCACAACGGTCGCGGGGCTGAGCGCGCCCGCAAAGGCCCAGCCTTTCCAGTATGAGCCCTACGAAGAACAACGCTACGAGACCAAGCGGCCGCAGCGCGGCTACGAGGGCTTCCCAGCCCCAGGCGTCTACTGCTCGTATCGTCGCGAACCCAATCGCGTGTGCGAGTACGACAAGCGCGGGCGCCAAAAGTGCCGCATCAAGAGTTGGACGCTCGTGCAGCAATGTGGTTGACGCTGCGGATGCAGCAGCTCAAGGCAGGGCGACCAGGACAACGCCCGCTGCAATGAGCGTGACGCCAGCCCAGTTGTGCAATGCCAGATGTTCGCCGAGGAAGGTCGCTCCGAAAATGGCAACCAGGATGACGCTTAGCTTATCGACTGGGGCGACGCGAGCGGCATCGCCGAGTTGAAGCGCTCGAAAGTAGCACACCCATGAAGCGCCGGTGGCCAAACCAGAGAGCGTCAAAAACAGGTAGGTTCGCCCTGAAGTACTCGACAACGGTTGAAACAGGCCGCGCATGAGCAGGATGCCGCCGAGTACGAACAGGACGACCACGGTTCTCAAAAGCGTTGCGAGATCCGAGTTGATATTCTCGATACCGACTTTCGCAAAGACCGCTGTAAGTGCCGCGAACACGGCGGAGAGCAGAGCCCAGAAAATCCATGGCGCCTGACTGATGTCGAACATGCACGCCTCCTATCCGATGTGGCGATGACGAGTACGATGCAGCGTCCGTGACGGCGCCAGCCTTATCCCAACCGTCTACGATACAGCGCGATGAGCCGCTCCCAGTGGCGCTCGGCGGCGTGCTTTTCGTAGACTTTGCGGTCGGGAAAACCGAAGCCGTGGTGCACACCGGGATAGATCTCGAGTTCGCCGGGATTGCCCGATGCGTTGAACAGAAGCCGCAACTCGGCGACCATCGGCAGCGGCGCAAGCTCGTCGTGCTCGGCGCACCCGATGTACAATTCACCCTTGGCTTTGCGCAGTGTGAGATGCGGGCTCTCTACTGCGTCGCTGACGAGCCAGGTTCCGTAAAATGACGCGGCAGCGGCCACACGATCGGGATACCGGGCGGCGGCAGCTAGTGCATACGGTCCGCTCATGCAGTAGCCGTGCGTGCCGATGGGGCCGGGTTTCACGCCTTCCTGCGTCTCGAGAAACTTCATCATCGCCGCGACGTCGTCCATGACGGGCGGGATCGTCATCTTGGTGCGGATGGCGCGCATCCGTGTGTGCTCGAGACTGCCGTGTTCGAGCACCGTCGGCGGATCGAACATCGAATCGCGCCCGGCGCGGTAGTAGAGGTTCGGCAGCAGCACGCAGTAGCCGACGGTGGCGAGCCGCCGCGCCATGTCGCGCAACTCCTCGCGGATGCCTGGGGCGTCCATCAGCATCAGCACGGCGGGGTGTGAGCCGCGATCAGGGCGGCACGCGAACGTTTCCATGGCGCCGTCTTGGGTGGTGATGTCGAGCGTTGTTTCGATCATGGTTCTTATCCTCCGTCTGCCTCGACCGTATCTCGGCGTCGCTGAATAATCGACCCGTCGTGGCCGCGGCACGCTATGCTTGGGTGAGCAGCCACAAATCGACACAGCAAGGAGGACCCCAATGATTCAGCGCATCATGGTGCCGGGCATCATGGCCCCGGTCAGCCATTATTGCCACGTCGTCCGCGCGGGCAATCTCGTGTGGGTGTCCGGCATCGTCGGCATGGAAGCCAATGGGCACATCCCGCCCGATACCGTCGCCCAGTTCGATATTGCCATGGACGTTATGGACCAATGCCTGAAGGCAGCCGGCGCCGGGCCGGAGCACGTCACCAAGGTTCAGGTGTTCATGACCGACATCAGCGAGCGGGCGTCGATCAATCCGCGCCGCGTCGCCTATTTCGGCGATCATCGGCCGGCGTCGACGCTGGTCGAGGTCAAGGGCCTCGTCGATCCGCGCATGAAGGTCGAAATCGAGGCGCAGGCCGTGGTCGGCTGAGGCGGGCCGTCACCGCTGGCGAGCCAGTCGGCGATTGCGCAACGCGCGACCGCCCTGTCGGATGGCGATGAGCGTCAGGTTCCAGCCCAGGGAGGTGGCGAGGCCGGCCGAGAGCGACGCCGCCGGCCCCCACGGCACGATTGTAAGTCCTACGAGCGTCACTGCGAGCAGCATCCCGACCATGCCTGTGATGGCGTGGATGAGAAGAGCGGCGGTCGCCGGGCCACCGATCCGACCATGGAGCACCAGGATCAGGCTCAACATCACCGTCGGCATGATCGACAGCACGCCGGTGACCTTCACCGGCAGGAACGGGCTCATGGCGTTCACGGCGCCGACGACGCACGTCACCATGAGAACCCGCAGCATGAGGTCGCGCCACGAGCGCCCGGTCGGCGTCAACGCGACCGCTTGCGTGAAACTACGTCCGATCAGGATCGTGACACCGTAGATCGGCAGCGCGAATACCAGCGCCTCGATCAGCGACCATTCCTTGAGCTGGACGAGTGCGGCGACGCTTACCCAGGCGGTCAGCGCCACAATCAGGCTCGGCAAGGCAGTGTGCCCTGCCCTCGCCATCAGCGCGTACATGAGGACGAAGACCGGTATGACGGCACACGAGCCGAGCGAGCCGACCGTGACCTGCGCGAGGAACTCGGGTGGATGGTCGATGGCGAGAAAGAGGAAGACGGGCCCGGTGTACACCGGGAGCGACGTCACCATGGCGCCGAAGAAGGGCCCTGCGCGCTCCGAGATCAGAGCGCTCAAGACGATGAAGACTGCGACTGCCGCCATGCGCACGCCGAGCGCGAAGAACGGCACGTCGGCTAGTGCTGCGAGGAAATGGTCCACCGTGTTCCGCCTCGGCGCGTGCGTGCCGAGCCTGCTTTGCACAGACCCGCGCGCCCACTCGCGTTTTCTCCCCGCCGCGACGTTGCGCGGCACAGTCGGTCCGATGCAAACAGGCGCACGTCGCCGTTCAGTCCGGACCCGTTGATCTCTTCGTGGTGTCGTATCGGCACGCGTGTCGATCGGTTGCGTGCTGGCGAACCGTATGGGCTCCGCGCGCTAACTGGTCAAGCGCGCACCCAGCCGTCAGTGCCAAGTCGCTCCTGCGGCATGAAGCGTGATTTGTAGCTCATCTTGCGAGAGCCCTCGATCCAGTAGCCGAGATAGAGGTAGGGCAACCCCAGCCGCCGCGCATACTCGATATGCTCGAGGATCATGTAGGTGCCGATGCTGCGCGTATCCTCATCGGGATCGTAGAAGCTGTAGACCATCGAGATGCCGTCCGAGAGCTGGTCGCACAGGGCTACGGCCTTGAGCGGCGTGCTCTCCGGGCGATGGAGGTGCGGCTTTCCCGTCGACACGCGGTATTCGGTCAGGAAGGTATCGACGATCGAGTCTTCGACCATCATCGCGTAGTCGAGGACGCTCATGTCCGCCATGCCGCCATCGCCATGCCGCGCGTCGATGTAGGAGCGGAAGAGGTTGAAGTGCTCCGACGTCGCGACGGACTGGATGCGCCGCGTCGCGAGATCGCCATTGCGCTCCTGGATGCGGCGGAAGGTGCGGCCCGGCTCGAAGTCGTTGACGAGCACACGCACCGACACGCAGGCTTGGCAGCCCTCGCAATAGGGCATGTAGGCGATGTTTTGACTGCGGCGGAAGCCACCCTTGAGGAGGTTGTCGATCAGTGGGCGGGGCTTGTCGTGCGTGAGGTGGGTGAAGAGCTTCCGCTCGGATCGGCCCGGCAAATAGGGACAAGCCTGCGGTGCCGTGACATAGAATTCGGGAAACTGCTTCTGCTGTTCGGTCACCGACGCTGCCCTTTGGTCCCGCGATCAACACGCCACCATACGTGAGCGTGGGCAAAGGTATCAAGAGAGACGAGAGTAAAGCTTGCGGCGGTGCCGCTGCATCGTTCGCCCGATACGATCAAACATCTGGTAGCATGCACGGGTCTGCGCAAGCGGGGACCGACTGGTGAGCGATATCGCGACGGAAATACTTTTCTATCATCTCGAAGGCCAGCCGCTGGAGAGCGTGTTACCGAACCTGCTCGAGCGGACGCTGCAACGCGGATGGCGGGCCGTGGTCCAGGCCGGCAGCACCGAGCGCCTCGATGCAGTCGACGCGTTGTTGTGGACGTATGCCGACGACAGCTTCCTGCCTCATGGTACGGCGAAGGACGGCGCACCCGACCGCCAGCCGATCCTGTTGACCGTCGGGCCGGACAATACCAATGGCGCCGGCGTCCGCTTCCTCATTGATGGGGCCGATATCGACACCTACGCCGAATATGTGAGGATCGTCGTTATCTTCGATGGCCGCGACGAGGAGGCCCTCACACTTGCGCGTGCGCAATGGCAACGCGCCCGGGCGCAAGGGAGCAAGGCTACGTATTGGCGGCAAACGGCCGCTGGGCGCTGGGAGCAGAAGGCGTAGCGGCAACTGACGCGGTGGCCGCCGTGTCGCCCGACCGGATCAGTGGCGCGTGCCGAGCGGGTTCAACCAGAAACTCGCGAGATCCATGGTGGAGTGTTTCGGCTCCACCACGTCGGCCATGGTGCGCAACACGGCCGCCATGGCGTGGCCGTTCGCCGACCGGTACGCGGTGGCCACGGGCTGCCAGGGCGCGGGAACGGGCGGTAGTGCCGCCATGGGGCTCGGGGGTGCAAACGCGGCGCCAAGCGAGGCGATCTGCGGCATGTTCTGCAGCCATGCCCGCTGCCACATCTCCATCGGTCCGAGCGGCGCCGGGGCAGCCTGAGTCGGTAGCCACGGTGCCCACGCCGCCATGAGCGGATTGGCCATGGACGATGAGGGTCGCTGGGCAGCGGCCGGGAACCACATCGCGGCCCACGCCATCGGATCAGGTGTAGACGAGGTCTCGGGGGCCTTCCACCAAGGCGCGGCTGTCGACATCAGGCTGCGGCTCGGAGCAACGGTCGCTTCGCCACCGAGAGACTTGGCCCAGAAGGCGCTGCTCGCTTGCATAATCTGGACCGAGCTGTCGATCCAGAACTGCGCGAGCGTTGTCGACATATCGAAGGGGCCCAAAGGACAAACTCCCAAAGTGCAAATACGCAATGACCGGTCGCCCAGGTGGACAACCTATCTCATATATAAGTTGAATTTTGCGTTGCAACAAGGGTGATTTTGCAGTGCAGCATGGCTAGCTGTGCTAGCCGCGCTTCAAATCACTGGGTGTGTCCATGCATGGGGTCGGGTTTTGGCGTGCTCCCACCGAACATGTCACCCACCCAGCTGAAGATCGTGCCGCATTGGCCTTGCGGGCCCTGCGTGCTGTCCAAACCGTTGTCCATGGCGCGCTCTTTCCAGTTGCCATCCTTGCAAAACTGGGCCTGCTGGCGATCCTTGTCCCTCGCGCTGGCAAGACGCTCCAGGTCCTTGTCCTTCGGCCATGCGGCGCCGCCGACAGCTTGGGGTGGTGGCGGCGCTGCGGCGCCCGGCTCCGGCAGCTTCTGGGTGCTAGGCGGCATGACCAGCGGCGCGCGCGGCGCAAGCTTCGGTTCTGGGCGGTTGGCACTGAGCGCGGCCGTGCTGAGGCCAACGGAATCCAAGAGCTTGCTATTCACTTCGACGCCGTCGGCGCAACCGCCGAGCAGTGCCGCCGTGATGGTGATCGCCAAGCCTGCCGTGATGCGCCGCCCGATGCTGGCCATGCTATTCAAGCTCCTGCTTTGCCTGCTGTCGCCCCGACCCCCGACGCGCCAGACGGCAGAATGCCGAATTTTGCCCTTCCTACGAGGGCTTTGCGGCATCTTTGCGATTCGGCCTCAATGAGTCATACAGCAGCCCCACGACACCAGCAACAATGGCCACGTCGGCGATATTGAAGACGTACCAACTCCAGCCCGCGACGTGGAAGTGGAAGAAGTCGGCGACGCCGCCGAGCACCACGCGGTCAATGGCGTTGCCGAGCGCGCCACCGATGATCAGCCCGAGCGCGACCGCGATCAGCGGATTGATCGCCCCCCGCACCAGCCAGATCCACAGCCCGATCGAGGTCAGGACGGCAAAACCCGCCAGCGCCCACTGCCCCCCGTGTCCGTCCTGCGCCAGCATGCCGTAGCTGATGCCTTTGTTTTTGACGAACACGAGATCGAAGAACGATGTGATCTCGACCGGCGCCCGCGCGGTGATGTCGTAGACCTTGAGCATCCACCACTTGTGCGCCTGGTCGATCACCAAGGACGGCACCAGAGTCACAAGCCCGAGCCGCGCATAGCCGCCCCACAACCAGCCGCTGCGATGGCCGGCATCTTCCGAAGGAGGGACGTCTGCGCGAAGCTCGCTCATGCTGCCTCGATCTCGCGCATGGCGGCAGCGTCACGCGCCGACAGTTCCGGATAGGCAGGGTCGCTGCCGACGTCGGTGGTGATCCGCCACGAGCGCGCGCACTTGCGGCCCTCGGCGCGACCCGGCACGACGGCGATATCGGGGATGCTCGGCAGGCGGAACGCGTCGGCCGGTCCGTCACCCGCAACGAGCGTGACCGCCGACGTGATGCACAGCTCGGCGAAGTCCACGTTGTGCGCGACAAAATCCTTGTAGGCGGCGAGGTTCGAGACGTGAATGATCGGCGCGGCTTCGAGGCTCGAGCCGATACGCTTGGCCGCTCGCTCGATTTCCAGCGCACCCGTCACGACGCGGCGGACGTTGCGATAGACCTCCCAGTTGTCGATCAGCTCGCCGTCCGCGCGCCACGCTGCCGGGATGTCGATGAACGTCTCGACATGGACCGAGCCATCCTCGCTCGGATAACGGGCGAGCCACGCTTCCTCGGCGGTGAAGACGATGATCGGCGCGAGCCATGTCGTCACGCAGCGGAAGATGTGCTCTACGCAGGTGAGCGCGGCGCGGCGGCGCTGGCTCGATGGCGCGTCGCAGTAGAGCGCATCCTTGCGGATGTCGAAGTAGAATGCCGACAGCTCCGTATTCATGAACTGCGCGAGCAGCGACACGACGCGCTTGTAGTCGTATTCAGCGTAGGCCTTGCGCACGAGCACGTCGAGTTCGGTGAGCTGGTGGAGCATGTAGCGCTCCAGCTCGGGCATGTCTGCTACTGCCACTTCCTGCTCAGGCTTGTAGTGCGCGAGCGTGCCGAGCATCCAGCGCAGCGTGTTGCGCATCTTGCGATAGGTCTCGACGAAATTCTTCAGGATCTCCGGGCCGATGCGGAGATCGTCCGAATAGTCCGACGCGGCGACCCACAGGCGCAGGATGTCGGCGCCGGAATTCTTGATCACGTCTTGCGGCGCCGTCACATTGCCAACCGACTTCGACATCTTCTGCCCCTTCTCATCGAGGCAGAAACCGTGCGTCAGCACGACGTCGAACGGGGCGCGGCCGCGTGTGCCGGAGGATTCGATCAGCGACGAGTGGAACCAGCCGCGATGCTGGTCCGAACCTTCGAGATACATCACGCGGTCGCGTCCACCATCGACCTGCCGCTCGATGCCGGTCAGGCTCGGGAAGTGCGGATCGTTGAGGACGTAGCTGTGTGTGCTGCCCGAGTCGAACCAGACATCGAGCACGTCGTTGACCTTCTCGAAGTCGGCGGCGTCGTAGTCGGGCTTCAGGAAGCGCGCGCCATCGGCGTCGGAGAACCACGCATCGGCGCCTTCCGCGTACATGGCGTCGTAGATGCGCTGGTTGACCTTGTCGTCGACCAGCACCTCGCCGCTACTCTTGCGTACGAATACCGCGATCGGGACGCCCCAGGCGCGCTGGCGCGAGATGACCCAATCGGGCTTGGCTTCGATCATGCCGGTGATGCGGTTCTCGCCCGACTTCGGCACCCACTCGGTATCGCGGATCGACTGCAGCGAGACCTCGCGCAGCGACTTCGGGATCGGCTGGTTGTGGCCCGAACCGGTGGCTGGGGACTTCGCGCGCAGTTCGCGCGACAGCGTCTCAAGGAACGGGATGTCCTTGTCCATGTGGATGAACCACTGGGGTGTGTTGCGGAAGATCACCGGCTTCTTCGAGCGCCACGAGTGCGGATATTGATGCTTGAGCCGCCCGCGCGCGAGCAGGTTGCCGGCTTTCACCAGCGCATCGATGACGGCTTGATTGGCGTCGCCCTTTTCGCCCTTGTCGTTGATGACGCGCTTTCCTTCGAAGCCCGGCGCGTCCTTGGTGAAGGC
>LNFM01001778.1_pt1 | contig 47549 bp, 44 predicted proteins | sample 596031 | NCBI WGS metagenome assembly LNFM01 (sample SAMN04254537, study PRJNA301005) | activated carbon metagenome | isolation source: dual media filters at the Ann Arbor, Michigan drinking water treatment plant | place: USA: Ann Arbor
GTGACTACTGGCGCCACCTCCGAACGACGCGCTGAACCAGGCTTCGCCACACCGTCAAGCCATCATCGCCGTGGGATCCAGACGACGGTTACGGTTTAACATGCTGAATAGGCGGAGTATTGTCCGGCCGTTGTCGCCGTCGGCTATCAACGACAGGACGGTGTTTCTGGGAAGCTCGTGGCAAAGCTCATGCGGCCCTCCGCGGGCTGGCCGCGCTCGCGCCGAGATCCCGTAGTGGCCCGGCCAGCCTGGACGCTCATGCGGACATCGGCGCTAACGCCGGAACCCACGCCGTTCCTTGACCGCCGCGCGACTCCGTTCTTAGCGTGCCCGGAGCAGCCTTGGCGCGGACCGATCGGCCCATGCCAGCGAGATGTCCCGGAGAGCCCATGGCCACGCATCGATTCAATCCCACACAATACTTTAACGCGATCGGTGTCGCCCAGCCCTGCCTGCGCGTCGCTGATGGCGACACAGTGATAACCGACACAATTGATGCGTCTGGCCTTGATGCGCGGGGGGTGATCGTTGCCGGCCGGCCAAACCCGATGACGGGTCCGTTCTTCATTGAGGGCGCTGAACCCGGGCACACACTTGCCGTGCGCATCGATCGGCTGACACCGAGCCGGGCGACGGGCTGGACCTATTCGCCGCTCGCACTGACCGTACTGGAGCCGGCCGCAATCCTCGACCGGCCACCGCAGCAGCGCGTCATCTGGGATATCGACCGCGAGACCGGGACGGTGCGGCTGCAGGACAAGGTAAAAGGGCTAGAGGACTTCGCGCCGCCGCTCCAGCCGATGATCGGCTGCTTCGGGGTCGCGCCGGCGGGCGGTCAGGCGCTGTCCACGGCGACCAGCGCGCAGAACGGCGGCAACATGGACTACCGGCTGTTCGCACCCGGCACGACGGCCTGGTTTCCCGTCGCGGTGCCCGGCGCGCTCTTCTATCTGGGCGACGGGCATGCCTGCCAAGGCGACGGGGAGATCACCGGCACCGGCATTGAGACGTCCTTTGAGATGGAGGTGACTTTTCGCATCCTGAAGCGGACGATTACCTGGCCGCGGGGCGAGACGGCCGAAGACATCTTCACCATTGGCAATGCCCGGCCGTTGGACCAAGCCCTGCAGCACGCCACGACCGAGATGTCGCGCTGGCTAGGCGAAGACTACGGTCTGGACGCCCGCGCCGCCAGCCACCTGATGGGTCAGGTCGTCCGCTATGATGTTGGCAATGTCTTCAACCCCGCCTTCACGGTTGCCTGCCGCATTGCCAAGCGCTGGCTTTCAAAGGGGTAGGAGTAGACGTCACGCGTTGATCCGGATCTCCAATTCCGTGTGTCGCGTCGGCTCGGTGCTCAGCAGATGTGCCCGCTGATGTGCTCACGCTGAGGGAGGTTGCAGCGCTCGATCATCTCGGGGTTCCCATCTTGGTCATCAAGGAACAGCGCGCTTGATCCAAGACGCGATGATAGAGGAAACCTCGCGCCAGCGCCCTCACCAATCCCGGGTCGGCGCGCGCGGTGACCGGCCTTCGCGCAATCCGCCGTCGGTGTCACGATGGTCTTCCTGCCCGGCCGGTGCCGGATGGCCAGCGGCGCCCGGACGCGATGCTGGTTGCGCTTTTCATGGAACCGCCCTTGGTTCAGCCGGCGCAAAGCGGTGAGATCGGGGACCGAGCCGCCGAGCCAGTCCAGCTGCAGCCGGATGTCGGCGCCAGCTAGGACGCTGGCCGATGGACCTGAGGTGCCCACGGATGCGACGGCTGAGCAGTGGTGCCAGCCAGCCGGCATCGGCAGCCTGGAACAGGTACAATCCAGACACGTTCAAACTTACTCGACTGGCTGTCGGGATGAGGAGGTCTAAAGATTGGGAAAAATTCTCTGGTCACTGGGTGGGCTGCTGATGACGATTGGCCTCATCGCCCTTGTGTTCGGCTGGGAGACCCTGCTGTGGCTACCGGCGACTGCACTGGAGATGGCTGCCTCGGAGCCGGAGACCTATGGGCTCATCGTGGGTGGCGGCGTTCTGATGTTGCTGGCGCGGCTCTTTATGCGGCGTGGATAAGGGTTTTTTTGGTCAATCCAGGCCGCCGGGAACGGCCTCAGCAACCGCGGAAGCGAGTACCTGGGCAGATCTTGCCCATCGAGTACGGCTTCAACGGCTTCAGGCGTCATTAATGTAAGCCGCAGCAACTTACCCAAGTCGCCCCGCTCGAGGCGCTCGGCAGCTGCCATTTCAGTGATGAATGCGTATCGCCCCTGATCAAGTATGCAATGACACCTAAACGCCCGCGCCAGGGTCTTCACCAGCGCCGGGCCTGCCCGCGTGGCGACAGCTGCCGATCCGGGCGCTGCCGGCGTCACGACGGTGTTGCGCCCCCGCCGCCGCCGGATCGCCAGCGGCACCCGGACCGTTATGCCGGTGGCCATTGTCGCGCTGCCGCCCTCAGCGCGTTGGGAGCGGTCAAAGTGAGATCTCGGATCAGCCCGGAGGATGTTTAGGTCAGCCAGCCCATGCTGGTCGTGGTGTTGAAGGACAGCGTGACGGAGACGAAGGTCACGCCGCGCGTCCATCACCTCCACCAGCTTGGCAATCCATCAGCGAGCGGCCCCTTCCACGAGCACATGCGAGAAGACGAAACAGGACCGGGCCAGCATGTGCTTATCGGGCACGCGTGGCCTCACGGCATCCCAGGCCGACCCGTCCACGTTCCGGGACGTTGAAGCCGCGGACTGGGAGTGCACGTCGCTAGGAACCGTTCGGCCACGATCGAAGGCATCGCCACCGGGCCAAAGTAGTGATCGCCGCGCAAATCGGCCGGCGCGCAAATGACTACGCCATCCTGCCACTCCAGCCGGTCGACCGCCTCAGGCCAATCCTCACCCCGCCATAGCAACGGACGCAGCCCGCTCGCGTCCTCCACCCAATGCCATCCACTCACTTCTGGCTTGGCCGGCCATCCATCCCAGAAGCCTGTCATGCACATGTCCAATCTTCATTTGCAGCTTAGCGTAATGCCATATTGGCGTATGCCTGAAAGAGCCGTCGCCGCAAAAGACTCAATGCCGAGGGGGTTGAACCAACAGGTGCCTCGAATTCCCGTGCGGCGGCCTTTCGCCGGTCGGCGACCGAGGTGGGTGAACGGGGCACGGGCGGGGGATTTGGCGCGAGCGTCGCTGGTGTCGTCTACGCGGTTCATCGAACTCGACGCCGCCGTATGGTCGAACAACACGTGCGGGTGATGGCGCGGAACATCTCCGCGCGACGTCCGATCTGGCGGCGACGACGCTGTCGGTGGCGGTAGTCAAACCGCGGGTGCCCTGACGCAGGAGCAACGCCGTTCTCGAACGAAATCACGGACCCTCACCAAACCGATACCCAACGCCTGGCTCCGTGCGGATGAGGAACGCCGCCTCACTTAGCTTCTGGCGCAACTGCGCGATGTAGACGCGCAGATACTGCGTGTCCTCCAGATGGGCCGCGCCCCACACCGTGGCCAGGAGGTGGCGCTGCGTCACGACGCGGCCATCACCCGCCCGTGCCAACGCCGCCAGCAACTCCCACTCGCGCGGCGTCAGGCGCAAGGCCTCCTGCCCATCCAGACGCGCAGTGCGGCGTGCAAGGTCCACCTCGAGCGGGCCGAAGCGCAGCAGCGTCTCCGGCTTCGTGCCCGCAGGCGCCACGCGCCGCAACGCGGCCCGGATGCGGGCCAGCAGCTCGGCCAGGGCGAAAGGCTTCTCCACATAGTCATCGGCGCCGGCATCCAGCGCCTGCACCTTCTCCATCTCGCGCTCCCTCGCGGAGACGATGATGACCGGCACCAGGCTGAACTCACGCAGCCGCACCAATGCCTCCTGCCCATCCATGTCAGGCAGGCCAAGGTCAAGCAGAACCAGCGCTGGCGACTGTGTCGCGATCAGGCGCAGCGCGTCGGTGGCCGTGTCCGCTCGCAGCACCGCGAGGCCCGCCGCCTCGAGCGCCGGCTTCAGGAAGCGATGGATCTGCGGCTCGTCATCCACGACCAGGATCCGCGCGGCATCCTTCGTGTTCATGCGGGCGCGGTCATGCGGGAAAGCGTAGCGTGATGCGGGTGCCGCCGCCAGCGGGACGTATCGGGCTTTCCGCGGCGATTCGGCCGCCCATAGCGTTCGCCAGCCCGCGGCAGATGGCGAGGCCGAGGCCCGTGCCGGCGGCCACGCGGTCGGTCCGCGTTACCCGGAAGAAGGGGTCAAAGACGCGGTGCAGATCCTCGGCCGGGATGCCCAGCCCGTCATCCTCCACGGCGATCGCGACCTCATGCCCCTCGCGCCGTGCCTTGACGCGCACCGGTCCGTTGGAGAACTTGAACGCGTTGTCCAGCACGTTGCCCAGGATCTGGTCCAGCAGCGCGGGATCCAGCCGCGGTTCCGCCAGCCGTTCCCCGGTCGTCACGGTGATCTCGCGCCCCGTCGCGCGCCGCGCCCGCCCGACCGCCACCTCCAGCGCCTCCGGGATGTTCACCGCCTCGCGCCGCGGTTCGACCTGGCCGTGCTCGATGCGGACCATGTCCAGGATGTTCGCCAGGTATCGCGAAAGGCGCGCCGTCTCCTCCTCAGCGGCCAGCAGCAGATCGGCGCGGGTGTCCGCGGACAGCGCGTCACCCGAGGCCCGCAGCGTGCCCAGCGCCCCGCGGATCGAGGTCAATGGCGTGCGGAGATCGTGGCCGAGCGAGGTCAGCAGCGCGGTGCGCAGCTGCTCGGTCTCGGCGCGGGCGGCGCCGCGGGCCTCGCGCTCCATCAGCTGCGCGCGCTCGATGGCGACCGCGGCCTGGTCGAGCAGGGCGGTCAGGGCCTTGTCCGTCTCGCCCGCCGCCAGAGACTCCGCCCGGTCATCGAGCTTCACGCCCACCAGGCCCACCACGCCGCGCGCGGTGCGCATGGGGCGGAACTGCCAGGCCGCCGTGGGCAGGGTGTCCGTATCGCGGCCAGCAGAGCGCCCCTGCGCCAGCGCCCAGCGCGCGGCGGCCATTGCCGTCTCGTCCAACTCCATCGTGACCGGCATGGCGGCGCGGACCACGGGCTCCGCCGCGGCGCCCGGCAGCAGCGGCTCCAGGGGCATCACCACCACGCTGGGGGCGCCGGCCACCCGTGTGGCTTCCTCGGCTACGGCGGGCAGCAGGTCCGGCAGCCCGCCCGGCCCGCCCAGGCGGCGGCTGAATTCCACCAGGCGCCGCAGCGCCAGCATGCGCGCCCGGGCCGTGCGGACGGACCGCCCCAGCCTGCCCGTGGTGCCGGCAAGCAGAAGCGCCACCGCGGCGAAGGCGCCGAGGCCCACCAGGTCCGCGCCGTCGAACAATTCAAAGGTGTAGCGTGGCTCCAGAAAAAAGAAGTTCCAGCTGAGGAACCCCAGCACCGCCCCCGCCGCCGCGTGCCACGGCCCCAGCAGGGCCGCCAGCGCCACGACCACCGCGAGGAACACCATGCCCAGTGTACGCTCCGGCAGCAGCCCCTCCGCGCCGTAGCCGAGCGTCACCACCAGGGCGATGGTTGCCGGCACGGTGCACCATCCAAGCCAGCGCGGCAGCGCGGCCGGGGCGGCGGGGGCCTCGCGCGCCTTGCCGGCCGGACCGGGCACGATGTGCAGCGTGAAGTCGGTGGCGCGCCGCGCCAGCGTCGCCGATAGCGTCCGCCCCAGCCAGCGGCGCCAGAACCCCGGCCGCCCGCGCCCGATGACGATGTGCGAGGCGTTGCGCGCCCGCGCCTGGGCAAGGATGGTGGCCGGCAGGTCGGTTCCCACCACCGTCTCCACCTCGGCGCCCAGCTCCTCCGCGAGGCGCAGGATGGGCGCGGGGTCCGTCGCATCCGCCGTGCCGGGGCGTTCCACATGCAGCACCACCAGCGGCGCGCGCAGCGCGTCCGCGATGCGGCGACCCTGGCGCACCACCGTCTCGGCCGAGGCATCGGCCCCCACCAGCGCCAGCACCCGATCGCCCGCCGGCCATGGCCCCGCGATGGCGTTGGCGCGCATGTAGCCGGTGACGTCGGCATCCACGCGTTCCGCCGTGCGGCGCAACGCCATCTCGCGCAGCGCGGCCAGGTTGCCCTCGCGGAAGAAGCCGCGCATGGCGCGCGATGCCTGTTCGGGACGGTAGATCTTGCCCTGGCGCATGCGCTCCAGCAGTTCGGCGGGCGGGATGTCGATCAGCTCCACTGCGTCGGCCCCGGCCAGCACGGCATCGGGCACCGTCTCGGACACCCGCACGCCCGCGATCCGCGCGACCGCGTCGGACAGGCTTTCCAGGTGCTGGACGTTCATGGTGGTCCAGACCTCGACGCCGGCGTCGCGCAGCTCCTCCACATCCTGCCAGCGCTTGGGGTGGCGGCTGCCCGGCGCGTTGCTGTGGGCAAGCTCGTCCAGCAGCAGGATCTGCGGGCGGCGGGCCAGCGCGGCGTCGAGGTCGAACTCCTCCAGCATCTGGCCACGATGTTCGAGGCGGGCGCGGGGCAGGGTGGGCAGGTCGCCGATCTGGGCGATGGTCTCGGCGCGGCCATGCGTCTCGATGATGCCGGCCAGCACATCGGCACCGCCGGCCAGGCGGCGGCGGGCCTCGGCCAGCATCTCGTGCGTCTTGCCCACGCCGGGGGCGGCGCCAAGGAACACCTTCAGCCGCCCGCGCCTCTCCCGCGCTGCCATGGCCAGCAGCGCGTCGGGGTCGGGGCGATCCGGGTCGCGGGGGGTGGGCATGGTGCCGTTCTAGCCCCCTGTCACGGCGCGCCCAAGGCGAGGTTCAGGCGCAGCACGTTCACACGGGGTTCGCCGAGGAACCCCAGCAGGCGGGGTTCCGTGTGGCGGTCCACCAGCGCCTGCACCTGCATGGGTTGCAGGCCGCGCGCCTCGGCCACGCGGGCCACCTGGCGCGCGGCATTGACCGGGCTGATATGTGGGTCGAGCCCCGAGCCCGAGGCCGTCGCCGCATCGGCTGGCACGTCGCGCTGGCCGTCCACCCGGGCGCGCACCGCTTCCAGAAGGACGGCGCTGGTGGCCCCAAGGTTGCTGGGCGCGGCGGCGGTGTCGCTGCCGGAGGGGCGCGGCTGGAACCAGGCCGCGCCGTCGCGGCGCTGCGCGATAAGTGCCGAGCCGACCACGCGCCCTTCCTGGACGATGAGGCTGCCGTGCGCGGCGTGCGGGAACAGCGCCTGTGCCACGCCGGTGAAGCCCAGCGGCACGATCAGTCCGAGCAGCAGGGTGAAGCCACCCAGCATCACCAGGGCGGGACGAAGCAGGTTCCACATGGTTCAGACGATCCCCAGCAGGGTGAGACACACATCGATGGCCTTGATGCCGAGGAAGGGCACGGCCAGCCCGCCCAGCCCATAGACCAGCAGGTTCCGCCGCAGCAGCGCCGCCGCCCCCAGCCCCGAGCGGCCCACGCCGCGCAGCGCCAGCGGCACCAGCGCCACGATGATCAGCGCGTTGAAGATGACGGCGGAGAGGATGGCGCTCTCGGGGCTGGTCAGCCCCATCACGTTCAGCGCCGCCAGCCCCGGATATTGCGCGATGAAGATGGCGGGCAGGATCGCGAAATACTTCGCCACGTCGTTGGCGATGGAGAAGGTGGTCAGCGCCCCGCGGGTGATCAGCAGCTGCTTGCCGATCTCCACCACCTCGATCAGCTTCGTCGGGTCGCTGTCGAGGTCCACCATGTTGCCGGCCTCGCGCGCCGCCTGCGTGCCGGTTTGCATGGCCAGCCCGACATCCGCCTGCGCCAGCGCCGGTGCGTCATTGGTGCCGTCGCCGGCCATGGCGACAAGGCGGCCCTCGGCCTGGGCGCAGCGGATATAGGCCAGCTTGTCCTCGGGCGTCGCCTCGGCCAGGAAGTCGTCCACGCCGGCCTCGGCGGCGATGGCCGCCGCCGTCAGCCGGTTGTCGCCTGTGACCATGACGGTGCGGATGCCCATGCGGCGCAGCGCGTCGAAGCGGGCGCGGATGCCGGGCTTGATCACGTCCTTCAGCGCGATGGCGCCGAGCACCTGGCCGTCGCGCGCCACCACCAGCGGGGTCGCGCCGGCGCGGGCGATGCCCGAGATCGCCTGGGCCAAGGCGGGCGGCGTGACGTCGGCCATACGGTCGGCCGCCGCCTTGCGGAATCCGCCGCGCCCGGGCAGGTCGAGGCCCGAGGTGCGGGTCTGCGCGGTGAAGGGGATGACGGTGGCGCCGTCCGGCACAGCCTCGGCCGTGATGCCGTGCTTCTCCCGCGCGAGCACCAGGATGGAGCGGCCCTCGGGCGTCTCATCGGCCAGCGAGGCGAGCACGGCGGCCTCCGCTAGGTCACGCTCATTGACGCCGGGGGCGGGGATGAAGCTGGCCGCCTGGCGGTTGCCGAGCGTGATGGTGCCGGTCTTGTCCAGCAGCAACACGTCCACGTCGCCTGCCGCCTCCACCGCGCGGCCGGAGGTGGCGACGACGTTGAAGCGCACCAGCCGGTCCATGCCGGCGATGCCGATGGCCGAGAGCAGCCCGCCGATTGTGGTGGGGATCAGCGTTACCAGCAGCGCCGCCAGCACCGGCACGGAGGGCGGCGTGGCGTCGAAGCTGGCCAGCCCCACGATGGTGGCCACCGCGATCAGGAACACGATGGTCATGCCCGCCAGCAGGATGTCGAGCGCGATCTCGTTGGGCGTCTTCTGGCGGGAGGCACCTTCGACCAGCGCGATCATCCGGTCCATGAAGCTGTTGCCGGGTGCCGCGGTGACGCGCACCACCAGCCAGTCCGACACCAGGGTCGTGCCGCCGGTCACGGCGCTGCGGTCGCCGCCCGATTCACGGATGACAGGCGCGCTTTCGCCGGTCACGGCGGCCTCGTTCACGCTGGCAATACCTTCAAGGGCCTCGCCATCGGCGGGAATGAGGTCGCCGGCTTCGACGAGGATCAGGTCGCCCTCACGCAGCTCGGCGGCGGCGCGGTCCTGCCACCGGGTGCGGTCGCCCGCGCGGGCCAGCAGCTTGGCCCGCGCCTCGCCGCGCGAACGGCGCAGACTCTCGGCGCGCGCCCGGCCACGGCCCTCGGCGATGGCTTCCGCGAAGGTCGCGAAGAGCACGGTCAGCCACAGCCAGGCGGCGATGCCGGCCTGGAAACCCCAGGCCTCGCCACGCCAGGCGGCGAGGATCGCCAGCAACGTGACGAGGATGGAGACCACCTCCGTCACGAAGATCACTGGGTTGCGGATGAGATGCGCGGGGTTGAGCTTCAGCACCGCGTCGCGCAGGGCGCGGGCGAGCAGCGGCCGGCCCGGCGCTTCGGTCATGGTGTTCATGTCAGGTGCCTCAGAAGGTCTGGCCGGCCATCAGCGCGAAGTGCTCCGCGATGGGCCCGAGGAAGAGCGCGGGCAGGAACTGCAGCCCGCCCAGGATCAGGATGATGCCGCACAGCAGCCCCACGAAGAGCGGCCCGTGGGTGGGGAAGCTGCCGGCGGATTCCGGCGCGCGCGGCTTGGCCGCCAGGCTGCCGGCAATCGCCAGCACCGGCACGATGATGGCGTAGCGGCCGAGCAGCATGGCGATGCCCAGCGTGGTGTTCATGTAGGGCGTGTCCGCCGTCAGCCCCGCGAAGGCCGAGCCGTTGTTACCCGCCGCCGAGGTGTAGGCGTAGAGGATCTCCGACAGCCCGTGCGGCCCCGCATCCTGCACGCTGGCCAGTGCCGCCGGCAGCACCGCCGCCACCGCGCTGAAGCCCAGCACGCAGACCGGCACCACCAGCACCGCCAGCATGGCAAGCTTCACCTCGCGCGCCTGGATCTTCTTGCCGAGGTATTCGGGCGTGCGCCCCACCATCAGCCCGGCGATGAACACCGCCAGCAGCACGAAGACCAACATGCCATACAGCCCCGAGCCGACGCCGCCGGGCAGCACCTCACCCAGCTGGATCAGGAACATCGGCACCAGGCCGCCGAGCGGCGTGAAGCTGTCATGCATGGCGTTCACGCTGCCGTTGGAGGCGCCGGTGGTGGCCACTGCCCACAGCGAAGACAGCGCGATGCCGTGGCGAAGCTCCTTGCCCTCCATGTTGCCATCGGCGGGGTTGAGGCCGGCGGCGACATGGAGCGGGTTGCCCGCGGCCTCGGCGGCGTAGGTGAGCGCCGTGCAGGCGATGACGAAGAGCATCATCACCGCGAACAGCGCCCAACCCTGCCGCATGTCGCCCACTATCCGCCCGAAGGTCAGCGTCAGCGCGAAGGGGATTGCCAGGATGGCCCAGAGCTGCAGCAGGTTGCTCAGCGCCGTCGGGTTCTCGAAGGGGTGCGCGGAGTTCACGCCGAAGAAGCCGCCGCCATTGGTGCCGAGCTGCTTGATGGCGACCTGGAAGGCGGCGGGGCCGAGGGGCAGCACCTCGCCGCCTTCCAGCGTGGCGCCGACCGCGAGCGTCTGCGGCACGCCCTGCGCCACCAGCAGCAGCCCCAGCACAAGGGCCAGCGGCAGCAGCAGATACAGCGTGATCCGCACCAGGTCCGCCCAGAAATTTCCCAGGGCCTGCACGCCGCCCGCCGCCAGGGCGCGCGTCAGCGCCAGCGCCAGCGCGATGCCCGTGGCGGCCGAGAGGAAGTTCTGGATCGCCAGCCCGGCCATCTGGCTGAGGTGCGACATTGCCGCCTCGCCGCTGTAGGCCTGCCAGTTGGTATTGGTGACGAAGCTGACGGCGGTGTTGAAGGCGAGCCAGGGCGAGAGGCCCGGCAGCCCCGCGGGGTTCAGCGGCAGCCAGCCCTGCGCGCGCAGCAGCGCATACAGCAGCACGAAGCCCGCCGCGTTCAGCGCCAGCATGGCCAGCACATAGCGTTGCCAGCCCATACCCTGGGCCGGGTCCACGCCGGCGGCGCGGTAGAGGCCGGCCTCGACGGGCCGCAGGAAGCGAACGCGCCCCTCGGCCACGGACGCGATGTAGCGGCCCAGCGGCACGGCGGTGGCGACCACAAGGGTGAGGAGAAAGGCGATCTGTGCCCAGCCTATCAGGGTCATCACAGATCCTCCGGCCGCAGCAGCGCCCAGACGAGGTAGCCGAGCAGGCCCGCCGCAACGGCGCCGCCGAGAATGAGTTCCAGCATGGCGGCGTCAGACCCGGGCGCAGGCGCGGGTGTAGAGCGCCATGAGCGCGAAGGCGCCGAGGCCGAGGAGGAGGAGAAGGACATCAAGCATGGTGGCTCCCTCCCGGACGAAGGGCGCCCGGGTAGGCTGACCATCCGCCCGGTGGGCGCAAGGGCGCCATTCGGATTTCCGGCTGAGCCCGTAAGGGCGGCGTAAAGGCGTGGAGTGGCCTGTGGGCATGGCCGATCTGCCGTGAGGCCGGCGCACTGGTCTGAACCGATGGACAAAGGGTGCGGGCTTGACGCAGCGCAAGTACGTCGGGAGCCAAGATGATAGACTCGGTGGGAACGGTGCGGCTTGCGGGGCTCCCCCTGCCGGTCCAGGCCGACATGAACCGCTCTTGATCTGATCGCGGATCGGCCCGCTCCGGAGACTTCAGCATGCGCCTGCGCCACACCGTGCCACTCATGGCCCTCCTGGCGGCGGGCGCTGGCGGCGCATGGTGGTACACGACGCAGCGTCCTTTGGACGTGCCGGTCGCCGGCATGGTGGAGGACGTGCCGGTGACAGTGTTCGGCCTTGGCGCCGTGGAGGCGCGGGTGCTCTCCCGCGTTGGCTTCGAGGTGTCGGGGCGGCTGATTGCTGTGCTTGCCGACCATGGCGACTACGTTCCCGCCGGGACGCCGCTGGCCCGCCTTGATCCGGAAAGCCAACAGGCGCGCGTCGCCCGGGCCGAAGCCGCGGTCCTCTCAGCCAACGCCGCGGCGGAACGCGCCGAGGCGCAGCGGGCGCGGGCCGAGGCGCAACTCGCCCAGCGGCAATCCACGGCACGCCGGCGCCGCGAGCTCGCGGCGCGCGGCGCCGGCAGCGCCGAGGCGTCCGAACTGGCGGAGACCGAGGCGCTCACGGCGCAGGCGGACCTTGCGGTGAACCGGGCCGACACCATGCTCGCCCGTGCCGCCCAGGCGGAGGCGCTGGCCAGCCTGCAGGCGGAGCGGACGGCGCTCGGCAAGCACACGCTGACTTCCCCCTTCGATGCGCTCGTTATCGCCCGCACGCGCGAACCAGGCACGGCGCTCAATTCCGGTGAGGCGGTGTTCACCCTGGTCGCTCCCGACAGTGTCTGGGGGCTTGCCTATGTGGACGAGGGCCGTGCCGGCGGCCTGGCACTCGGCCAGCCTGCGATGGTCACGCTGCGCAGCCGCCCCGGCAGCCCTGTGCGGGCCGAGGTGGTTCGCATCGGCCTCGAGGCCGACCGGGCAACCGAGGAGCGGCGCGTCCATGTGCGCTGCCTGAGCTGCCCCGCCCTTCCAGTGATCGGCGAGCAGGCGGAGGTCGTCATCGAGACAGGCCGCCTGCCGCGGGCCCGGCTGGTGCCGGAAAGCGCCGTGCATGGCTTCGACGGCGACCAGGGCACGGTCTGGACCGTCGAGGACGGGCGGCTCGCGCGCCGCCGCGTGCGTTTCGCGGCGCGGCTGGTGGACGGCCGCGTGGCGCTCACGGCGGAAGGGCTGGCGGATTCCATCCCGGTGGCGGTGCGAGCCGGGCCAGGCTTCGTGGAGGGGCGGGCGGCGCGGCCGGTGGTCCAGCCATGAACCTGGCGCTGGCCGACATCCGCCGGAACCTCGGACGATTCCTGATGACCGGCGTGGGCCTCGGCCTGCTGATGGCCGTCGCGCTCTCCATGGTCGGCATCTACCAGGGCGTGGTGTCCGAGGCGCTTGCCCTGTCGCGCAGCCTGCGTGCCGATCTCTGGGTGGTGGAGGCCGGCACGCGCGGCCCCTTCGCCGAATCCTCGCGCATCCCGGGCGATGTGCGGGAGATGGTGGCGCGCCTGCCGGGTGTGGTTGATGCCGGTTCCATCACCATGGGCACCACGGAGATCCAGGCGCCGCAGGGAATCATCCGTGCGCAGCTCATGGGTTACGAGCCTGGGCGCCCTGGCGGGCCGGTCGCGATCGAGACGGGGAGGCCACTCGGCGGCGTGCGGCGCGAGATGGTGGCCGATGCCCGCGCCGGCCTGGCGCTCGGCGCGACCGTGACGGTGGGTGGCGACCGCTATCGCGTCGTAGGGACGACGCGCGGGCTCGTCTCCTCGGGTGGGGATCCGCTCGTGTTCGTGGCGCTTCGCGATGCGCAGGCGTTGCAGTTCAAGCTGGCGCCGCCGGCCGCGCGCCGGGCCGCGGCGGCGGGCGGCGCGATTGGCTCCACAGACACCGTCAACGCCGTCATCGCCCGCCTGAGTCCGCATGCCGACCCCGACCTTGTCGCGGAGACCGTGCGGCGCTGGAAGCACCTCGCGGCGCTGACCGATGCGGAGCAGTCCACGCTGCTCACCCGCTCGGTGGTGAGCCGCGCGCGGGTGCAGCTCGGCATGTTCACCATCGTGCTGCTGTTCGTCTCGGCGGTGATCATCGCGCTCATCATCTACACCATGACCATGGACAAGCTGCGCGAGATCGCGACGCTGAAGCTGATCGGCGCGCCCGACAGCACGATCATCGGCCTGGTGCTGCAGCAGGCGCTGCTGCTGGGCGGTGCCGGTTTCGCGGCGGCGACCGCCCTTGTCTTTTCCGTCCGCGACGTGTTTCCGCGCACGGTGGCGCTGGGTCTTGCGGAGGTCTTGGCGATGGCGGGCGTGATCGCGGTGATCTGCGTGCTCGGCAGCCTCGTCTCCATCCGTGCGGCGCTCAGGATCGAGCCGGCGCAGGCGCTGGGAGGTTGAACCGCATGGCGCCGCTGGTGCAGCTCGATCAGGTCAGCAAGGTGTTCGGTGATGGCGAGGCCGCCGTCCGCGCGCTTACCGCCGTGGACCTCGCGGTGCAGGGGGGCGAGGTGGTCGGGCTGAAGGGCCCCTCGGGGAGCGGCAAATCCACGCTGCTGAACGTCGTCGCCTGCATCCTGGAGCCGAGCGCGGGGCGGTTGCTGCTGGATGGCGAGGTGGTCTGGGATGGGCGCTACCGGATCACCGACCTGCGCCGGCTGCGGCGGGAACGGATCGGGTTCATCTTCCAGTTCCACAACCTGATCCCCTTCCTTGACGCCACCGACAATGTGGCGCTGCCGATGACGCTGGCCGGCGCGGACATCGCGACGGCGCGGGCGCGGGCGCGTGAGCTGCTGGACTATCTTCAGGTCGGGCGCCGCGCCTCCGCCATGCCGTCACGCCTGTCGGGCGGCGAGGCGCAGCGGGTCGCGATCGCGCGGGCGTTGGCCAACCGGCCGCGCGTCATCCTGGCGGACGAGCCGACCGCGGCGCTCGATTCCGAAAGAGCGCGCGTCGTAATGGACCTGCTGCGCCAGGTCGCGCGCGAGCAGCAGGCGGCGGTGCTGGTGGTGACGCACGACGAGAAGATCTTCGACCGCTTCGACCGGATGGTCGCGCTGCGGGACGGGCGCATCGAGCAGATCGAAACCCTGGCTGCCTGACCCGCCGGCTGCAGTGGCGTTCCCACTGCTGTCAAAGATACTGTTTCCGGTGGTCAATGCTCTTGGCTACGCGCTGCTCGTAAGTGCAGTGGTGAGCTTGAACATCGGGTCGTGGCGAAGCTGTCAGCATCGTTGCCGGTTTTCGTTGCCGGCCGCGATCATCAACAGACGGAAGCGCAGCATCTCGGCGAGGCCAGGTTGACTGCGCTCGGGCGCGCGCCGGTCATCGATGCATCCGGCGAGACGCCCGGCCACGAGAGTGCCCAGCCGTCAAAGCGTGCGACAATGGGTTTGCCATCGACTGGTGACAGCCCCGGCAGCGGCCGGCGGAGCAGGTGTTTCCGCAGGCATGGTGTCCGGACACGGCAGGGTTCTGGGATTGTAGCCGAATCCTATGGTCTTTCAACGGGTGGCGTCATACCCGTCAGCCCTCATGAATTTGCGAACTAGTTGAAGAAGGAACGAGTTGTCTCAGTAAGCTCGAAGCTTTCAGGGCGGATCAGCAGCATCACAAAGGCGAAGGGCTGGGTGACGGTCACTGTTACGAGTGTCATTGCGCCCTGCGTTGCGCAGTCAGACAGTTGGACCGAAAGCAGCGCATTGTCCAAGAACGGCGCCGAGAAGGTGGTGGCTGCCAGGGCGCCACTCAGGCCCTCACAAGGCGGCCGGCGCGCCGCCATGTTGGCCGAACCTCGCAGCATTGCAATGCGTGCTGCTTCGCCTGCCACGCTACGCAGCGCCTGCTGCGTGAACTGATAGCGCGCCGCCTCCATCACACCAAACATGAGCGTGACGGCGAGGGCACCGACCACCGCGAATTCCAAGGCCGAGGCACCGCGCCGCGACGCCAGCAGCGTGCGCCAGAGGCCTGGAGCCGTCTGGTTCACATCGCGATTCGTTGAGTTCCTTGGCCGATTCGTCCAACGCAAAGAAAACGCGCGTATGGACCGGACCGACGATCTAGCGCGGGCGGATCGTGGCATGGCCTTCGCTCCGTCTCGCCGTCACCAGCAGCAGCGGCGACAGGATGCGTACTGCGGAAATGCGGATCGCAAGCGGCTCCTGCGCCACGCAGCTCGTGCCACAGGTATGCACGGCAGTTCCGCAGAGGCAGGTCACCGTAACCTCCTGCGCCGTCAGATCGGGCCAAGCCAGCAGCACCGCCTGGCGGATCGCGGCTTGGTCACCGGGAACCGCAAATGCAACCTGTGCACCGGCGCGCGCTGCGTGTTCCAGCCGCATCGACATCTGTACCTGGTTGCCGAGGTCAAAGACGCCCAGCAGCATCAGCGTCAGCAACGGCGCCCAGATCGCGAACTCCGCCGCCGACGCACCACGCTGGCCCAGGCGCGGGGGAAGCACGATCATTCCACCAACCTCACCGTGCGCGTGGTGGGGTAGGGCGCGAAGCCGACGCAGCCGCCGACATCAAGGTCCGTATCCGTATTGCCGGAGAAGGAGAGCCTGTGACCGACCAGCGCCAGGCAGGTCGACTCAACGTGGCTCTTGCCATTCATGAGCACGTCGGAGGTCGGGAAGTACATCCCGCCATTCAGCTTCAGCGTGGCGCCACCATTCAGATGGACCTCCTTCTGCGGCCCGTTGTTGGTGGCGCGGGCATCGCGGTACAGCAGCAGGCCGGCGCTTTCAGGATGCCCGGGGATCAGCGCCGTGGTCGGACCGCGCAGGTCACCCGCGGCCTGGGCATTGATGTGGATCGTGCCGATGCGGTCCGCGTCACCCGTCATCACCAGCGTCACGCCGTTGCCCACGATGCGGCCACGCACCGTGAGGTCCGCATTCCGGAGGTAGTGGATGCCGGGTTCCAAAGTCAGCGTATCGTTCGTGCCCACGGTGATCGAGCCGCAGATGGATTGGCCTGGCGCAACTGTCGCGGCGCGCTGGGTGAAGGTGACGTCAGGACCGCAGGGCGGCGGCTGCGGTACCCAGTTCTGCAGACCGGCGAAGGGGTCGCGCACCGGCGCCCCGCGATTGGCGACGGTGATCGGGCGCTGGGTTCGGGTGTCGTCGGTCCAGACATCACTGCCATCGCAGTTGCTGCAGAGGCCGGTGGTGAGAAGCTGCGCCGCACGCACCCGCGAACTGCCGTTCACGGTAATGCCGGACGATCCCTGGCCATTGGAGGCGAGGGCGCAACGCTGCACGTTCAGCGTGCTGTTGCCGCTGAATTCCAGGCCGCCGCCGAGAGCCAATACGCAGACTTCCTCATCCACATACGCGGCGGCGACGGCCCGGCTGCGAGCCACCGGCGGATCGGCGATGAACAGGCGCGCCAGCGTCAGCGACTGCGTCCGGCTGATCAGCACCTCGACAGCCATGGCATTGCCGGCAAGGGCACCTGTCAGCGGCGGGCTGCGGACGATGACGGTGGTATCGGCAGCATCGGCGAAGCCGTTGCGCTGGGCGGTATCGCGGCCGACCGCGAGCGCATCGCCACCGGCTTCCAGCGCGGCGGCACCGGCCAGCGCGGCGAGGTCCGCGGCCGTCACGGCATTGCGCTTGGACAGGTACCAGACGCCGGCCTCGGTCGCGAGACCGCTGAAGCCGAGCAGCATGGTCGCCGCGCCCGCCATCAGCGCGGTGGTGCCACCGCGCTGGTCGAGGCGGAAGGCTCGGCAAGGCCCGGAAATGGATCTGCGCTGCATGACGGCACTCTCGCACGCGGCCGCGCACCGTCACGGTCATGCAGTGTCGCGAATTGTGCGAAGATCATGCGCCAACCATCTTGGGTTGTACGCGGCCGATAAACATATTCCTACAATTGATGCCTGGAGCACGCGGTCGCCCCGGCCTTAGGTTCGGCTGTCCCGAAGCGCCGTTGCCGGCAGCCGAGGGTAGGGGTCTCACCGATGGCGGGCACGCCAGGCCGGGGACGGGATTCCAAACATCGCAAACGCACATTGATTGGGACGCACACCATGATCCGCTCCGCCATCCTCGCCCTCCGCAGCACGAAGGCGGTTTCGGCCGCCGAATACGCGATTCTGGCCGTTGGGATCGTCATCGTCGTCGGTGGCGCCGCCTCTCTCTTCAAGACAGAGCTGGGCAATGCCTTCACCAACATTGGTACCAAGATCGGCGTGACGCAGAGCACCGCCGGCACTTGAGACCTGCCGGATCCTGCTTGGCCTGAGCCGCAGCGCAATGCAGAGGGTGCCGGCGCCTTGGAAGACGCATTTCACCTTCTCCTAATCCTGCCCCTGCTCGCCTACGCCTGCTGGCGCGACCTTTCGGCGCGCATGATCCCCGATGCCGTCTCCCTCCTGCTCGCCGGCATCGGCATCCTGTGCCGGTTGTCGCTCGGATGGGATGCGGCGCTGGTCTCCCTCGCCAGTGCCGCGCTGCTGTTCCTGGTGCTGCTGGGCTGCGCCATGCGCGGCTGGCTCGGCGGCGGTGACGTGAAACTTGCGGGCGCGGTGGCTCTCGGCTTCGCGCCCGCCGCCACCTGGGATTTCGTCTTCGCAACAGCCTTGGCCGGTGGCCTGTTGGGTGTGCTGTACCTCGCCGGACCGTCCTTCGCACCCCGCCTTGCGCCGTCTTCCGGCACCGCGCTGCTGCCACGACTGGTCGCCATCGAATCCTGGCGCCTGCGGCGGCGCGGCCCTCTGCCCTACGGCTTCGCCATCGCCGCGGGGGCGCTGGTCGCACTGCTCGTTAACTCCCAATGAGGCGGGACCGTCCACATGATCCTTCGCATCCTGGTCGTCCTGTCACTGATCATCACCGCCGCGGGCCTCGGCGCGGTGGGAGTGCAGATGCTGCAACCTTCACCACAGGCACCCTCCGCCGCCGTTGCCGCCCCCGCCCCACCGCCTCCGCCGGCCCGGGCGCGAATGCTGGTCGCCGCCCGCGCCCTGCCCGCAGGCACCCTGCTGAAGGAGGAGGATTTCACGACGAAGGAGGTGGCGCCGGAGCTTCTGCCCGAAGGTGCCGTGCCGCCGAGTGACGAGGCGAAGGCGGAGCTGCGCGGCGCCATGCTGCGCCATTTCATGGAAGCCGGCGCGCCACTGGATCGCGCACAATATCTGCGCCCACGCGACCGCGGCTTCCTCGCCGCCGTGCTGGCGCCCGGCAAGCGGGCGATCTCGGTCGGCGTCGATGTGGTGACCGGTACCGCGGGGCTGATCTGGCCGGGTGACCAGGTGGATCTGATCCTCACCCAGGAACTCGCCGCCGGCGACGCACCGCTCGCCCGCCGCGTGGTGGGGGAAACGCTGCTGACTGATGTGCGCGTCATCGCCGTGGACCAGCAGATCACCCAGGGTGCCACCGGCGCCGAAGCCACCGCCAGCCGCATTGCCCGCACCGTCACGCTGGAGGTCACCTCCGCGCAGGCCGAACGCGTCGCCGTCGGCAGCCGGCTCGGCCGCGTCGCGCTGACGGTTCGTGCGATCGAGGCGGAGTTGCCGCTGGCCGTGATCGTCCCGCCCGGCTCGGTGTTCGGGGAGGATGTGTCCCCCGCGCTCGCCCGCGCCGGACTCAGCCAGGGGATGCGGATGCGGGTGATCCAGGGCGACGAAACGCAGAACGTCCTGTTCCGATGACGCGCTTCCTCCCCCTGATCGCCTGCATGCTGGCGGGCGGCCCGGCCCTGGCGCAGCAGGCGGTGACCATGCCGCGCGACCAGCTGGCGCCGCGCCCCTCCGCCGGCACCTCCGTGCCCGCCGCGACGGTGGCGGCGCCGCCGCGCATCAGCGGGGCGCAGCGGCTGACGCTGGTGGTCGGCACCGGCCGGCTGCTGGTGCTGCCGGAAGCCGCGCTGACGGTGCTCGCGGCCGATCCGCGCATCGCCCGGGTGCAGCCGGCCTCCCCCACCAGCCTGTTCCTGATGGCGGTCGGTGCCGGCCGCACCACCATCATCGCGACGGCTGAGGATGGCAGCCCCGTCGCCGAATACGACGTGACCGTTCTGTCCAACGCCCCCGCTGCGGAACCCGGCCTCGCCGGGCCGGCGGCGAGCCCCTCTGCCAGCCCGGCTACGATCCAGAGCATGATCCGCCGCATGGTCCCGGGCGCCGCCACGGCGCGCGTGGCCGCCGCCGGGCCGCGGATACTGGAACTGACCGGCCAGGCCGCCTCCGCCGTTGATGCGCGTCGCGCGGAGGCGATCGCGCAATCCATGGCCGGCACGGAGCGGGAGGTGACAAACAGCCTGGTGCTGCTCGGCTCGATCCAGGTGAATGTCCGGGTGCGCGTCGCCGAGATCTCGCGCCAGGTCTCGCGGGAACTCGGCTTCAACTGGCAGGCGCTGGCGAATACCGGCGGCAACTTCCTGCTGGGCCTGCGCAGCGGGGGCGCGGGCGCGGTTGGCGGGGCGCTGCTTGGCGGTGCGGGCGTCGCCGTGCCGCAGCGCTACGGTGCGGCCTACAACTCGTCGCGCTTCGACATCAATGCGGTGATCGACGCGCTCGCCGAGGACCAGCTCATCACCATCCTGGCGGAGCCGAACCTGACGGCGCAGTCGGGCGAGGTGGCGAGCTTCCTGGCGGGCGGCGAATTCCCCGTGCCGGTCTCCGCCAGCACCACCTCCGGCGGCATCACCATCGAGTTCAAGCCCTACGGCATCAGCCTGGCCTTCGTGCCCACCGTGCTGGCGCCGGACCGGCTGAACCTGCGGATCCGGCCCGAAGTGAGCGAGCTGACCGACAATGGCGCGATCTCCCTGCCGCTCGGCGGAGGGGTCGTGCGGATTCCGGCGCTGTCGGTGCGACGGGCGGAAACCACGGTGGAACTGGGCAGCGGACAGTCCTTTGCCATCGCAGGGCTGCTGTCGCAGGGCAGCACCACGGCGAATAGCGGGCTGGCCGGGCTCGCCGATGTGCCGGTGCTGGGCGCGCTGTTCCGGTCGGACCGTTTCCGGCGCAACGAGACGGAACTGGTCATCATCGTCACGCCCTATCTCGTGCGGCCGGTTTCCGACCCGAACCTGCTGGCGGCGCCGACCGACGGCGTACGCCCGGCGACCGACCTCGACCGCATCCTGCATCGCCGCCAGATCGCCCGTGGTGCGCCGCCTTTGGCGAGCCGCGGCGCGATCGATGCCGGCTTCATCCTGGAGTGACGCCGATGCGCCTGCTGCCATGCCTTCTGGTGCTGCTCACCGCCTGCCAGGGCGAGGGCGGAGATTTTGCCCGGCCCGGAACCTGGCAGGCCAGCGGGGCCAATGCGGGCAATCTGCGCGCCATGCTCGAAGACCCGCAGGATGCCACGCGTGGCCGTGCCGCCATCGGCGATCGTGGCCAGGCCGGCGCCGTCGCGGTGCAGCGCCTGGAAGCCGGCCAGCGCTTCCCGCTGCCGGCCTCCGCCCTGTCCACGATCGCGCCGATCAGCCCGGAGCCGGTGGCACAGCCGCTCGGTAGCACCAGTGCGCGGTGAGCTGCCACGGGAGGCCGCCGACCATGCCCGCGGCGGCGGTCGCGCGGCGGGGGCAGGCCGCGCCGAACGCGCGCCGTTCCTGGCCTTCGTGCAGGACGAAGCCTCCGAGGCTGCGATCCGGGGTGGCCTCGCCGCCTTCGGCGGCGGACTTGCCGTGCGCCGCGGCGGCATCGCCACCGCAATCAGGGCGCTGGAGCGGGAGGCGACGCCGCTTGTGCTGCTTGTCGATATTACCGGCATCGACGACCCGATGGAGCAGCTCGAGGCACTGGCCGGCATCTGTACGCCGGACCTGCGCATGCTCGTGCTGGGCGACAACGCCGAGATCAGCTTCTACCGCCAGCTGACGCGCGATCTCGGCGTTGCCGAATACGTCCACAAGCCGCTGACCCGTGACAGCGCGGAACGTCTGTTCGGCCCCTTCCTGCGGGACGGGGATGCGGAGGCCGAGACGTCGCGCCGCGGTGGCCAGGTCGTCGCTGTCTGTGGTGCGCGCGGCGGCGTTGGTGCCACCACCGTGGCCGTGAACCTGGCGATGCAGCTTGCCGATGTCAGTCGCGGCCATGTCGCGCTGCTCGACCTGAACCTGCGCGGCGGCACAGCGGGGCTGATGCTCGGCGTGCGCCCGGCGCCCGGGCTGCGCGTGGCTCTGGAAGATCCGGAGCGGGTCGACGGGCTCTTCCTGGAACGCTGCGCCGCACCCATCGGTGAGCGGCTGAAGCTGATCGCGGCGGAGGAGCCGATGGATTCGATGCCGGCGCCGACCATCGAAGGCGTTGCCGGGCTGCTGGGCCTGCTGCGGCAGCGCTTCAACTACGTGGTGGTCGACCTGCCGATGCCGCCCGGCGCGGCGGAACGTGCCGTGCTGGCAGCGTCCCGCCTGATGCTGCTGGTGATGGGCCCGGACGTCGCCGGGATCCGCGATGCGATTGCCTCGCGCAAGTTGGTCGCGGGCGGCGCGGCGCGGATGATGACGGTGCTGAACCGTGAGGGTCTGCCAGGCGGGCTGAAGCGCAAGCACATCCTCGAAGGCCTCGGCGCCACGCCGGAGGTCACCATCCCCGACCTGCCCAAGTTGCTGCCGCGCGCCGCGAACCTCGGCAAGCCGGCGCTCAACACGGTGTTGCGCCGCGCGCTGGCACCGGTGACGGAGGAGATTGCGGCGGTGCACAGCGTGGCGGTGCGCGGTGGCCTGATGGCCCGCCTGTTCGGCGCGCGCGCATGAAGCCTTTCGGCCGGCGGCAGGGCACGCCGATGTCCCTGGCCAGCCCGACGCTGCCGGCGGAGGCCGGTGGCGCCGTCCTGCCGTTGGCACCCGGCGTACCGCTGGAACAGCTGCGGGCGCGGGTGATGGAGCAAGTGGACCCCATTGTCGCTTCCGAACTGCCCCGCGCCGCGCTGCGGGCGCAGCTCGAATCCCTGGTGCACGACCTGGCGGACCGCGAGCGCATCGGACTTTCGGCGCGCGAACAGGCGCGGATCGCGGAGGAGCTGGAACATGACATGGTGGGCTACGGCCCGCTGGAGCCGCTGCTCGCCGACGACACGATCAGCGACATCATGGTGAACGGGCCGGACCACGTCTTCATCGAGCGGCGCGGCAAGCTGGTTCGCGCCGATGTGCGCTTCCGCAACGCGCAGCAGGTCGCGACCATCGCGCAGAAGATGGCTGCGACGGTCGGAAGGCGCGTCGACGAAAGCAGCCCGCTGGTCGATTGCCGCCTGCTCGACGGCAGCCGCGTCAATGTGGTGTTCCCGCCGCTGGCCATCGATGGTTGCAGCATCTCGATCCGGAAATTCTCGAAGAAAAAGATCGACCTGCAGGCGATGGCTGATGGCGGCTCGATGTCGCACAGCGTGGCCCGCGTGCTGGAGATCGCGGCGCGTTGCCGGCTGAACGTGGTGGTGTCCGGTGGCACCGGCTCGGGCAAGACCACCATGATGAATGCGATGAGCCGCTTCATCGACCATGGCGAGCGCATCGTCACCATCGAGGATGCGGCGGAGCTGCAGTTGCAGCAGCCGCACATCGTGCGCCTGGAGACCCGGCCGCCGAACCTGGAGGGCAAGGGCGAGATCAACCAGCGTGACCTGATGAAGAACGCGCTGCGGATGCGGCCGGACCGCATCATCGTGGGCGAGGTGCGCGGGGCCGAGGCCTTCGACATGCTGCAGGCCATGAATACCGGCCATGACGGATCCTATTGCACCGTCCACGCCAATACCGCGCGGGATGCGGTGGTGCGGATCGAGAACATGGTGCAGATGGGACAGAACAACCTGCCCTCCCGCGCCATCCGCACGCAGATCGCCAGCGCCGTCGACCTGATCGTGCAGATCGAGCGCATGCGCGACGGCGGCCGCCGTGTCTCGCAGGTCTCCGAGGTGGTGGGGCTGGAGGGCGAGGTCATCACCATGAACGACGTCTTCGCCTTCGAGTATCTGGGCGATGACGAGAACGGCCGCATCCGCGGGCGCTGGGTGACGCCCGGCATTCGCCCCGGCTTCTTCGAACGTCTGACCTATTTCGGCCTTGGCGAGGCCTGGATGCGCGCGATGCAGGAGGGCCGCGATGCCGCATAACCTGCTGATGATCGTCCTGCCCGCTTTGCTGCTGCTATGTGCACTCCTGGCCGGCATCGCGCTGGCGCAGTCCGGTGATGGTCGAGCCCTGCGCGCTCGGCTGCGCGACCTGGGTGGCAGTACGCCGGAGGCCGGGCAGGTGGCGTTGCTGCCCTCCATCCGCGTGGCGCGCGCGCGGCACGGCCGTGCCTCGGCCCGCCTGCTGCGGCTGGTCCGCTTCGATCCGGACATGCCGCAGGCGCGGTCCCTGCCATGGCCGCTGGTGGCCGCAATGGCGGTGGCGGTGGCGGCGGTGGTGCATGTGTTGGCAAGCGGCCGGCTCAGCCCGCCGCTCACTTGGCTGGCGACGCTGGCGGGCGGCATCATGGCGGCGCGCTTCCTGTTCGGCATGCAGCACGCCCGCTATGCGGACGCTGTGTTCCAGCAGATTCCAGATGCCCTCGGGCTGATGGTCCGCGCGATCCGCGCCGGGCTGCCGCTGGCCGAGGCGCTGCGCGGGGTGGCACGGGAGATCTCGTCCCCGACGCGGGAGGAATTCGCGCGTGTCGCCGGCGAGATGGCGATCGGCCGGCCGGTGGAGGACGCGCTCGTCAGCCTGTCGCGCCGCACCGGCGTTACCGAATACGCCTTCCTGGCGGTGACGCTCGGCCTGCAGTCGCAGACCGGTGGCAGCCTGGCAGAGACGCTGGACAACCTGGCGGATCTGGTTCGCAAGCGCGTCGCCATGGCGAAGCGGGCGCGCGCGCTGGCGGCGGAGGCCAATATGCAGGCAGGAATGCTGGTCATCCTGCCCTTCCTGGCCGCCGGCGCCATGGCGATGATCCAGCCCTTCTACATCGAGACCTTCACGCAGAACCCGACCGGCCAGACCATGGCCGTGGTCGGCCTTGTGATGATGGCGCTGGGTCTGGTCACCATCCGCTGGCTGATCCGCCAGGCCGCGAAGGGCTGAGGCAATGCCCGCACCGGAAACCCTGCTGATGTTCGCCGCCGTCGGTGGCGCAATCTGCCTGGCGCTGATCGCGGCCCTGCTGCTGGCGCATGCGGCGGAGGATCGCGACATGTCGGTGCATCTCCGCAGCGTGGTGGCGGCGGCGCAGCCCAAGCCCGCGGAACGGCGGCCCGCCAGCCTGGGCGTGCGTGCGCTGGGACCGGTGCTCTGGCTTGGCGAGGTTCTGCGCAACAGCGCCTTCGTCTCGGAACAGGACGCGGCCGGCTTCCAGCGTTCCGTCGCCGCCGCCGGTCTGGACCCGCGCGCGGCCGTGCCGGCACTGATCGGGGCGAAGGCGGTGCTGGTGGTCCTGCTGCCGGTCGGCGCCGCGATCTATGGCACCATGGCAGGGGTCAGCACCATGAACGGCGCCATGCTGTTCGCCCTGGCGCTGTGCCTTGGCCTGGTGGTGCCGAACTGGCTGGTCGGCATGCTGCGGCGCCCGTTCCAGCAGCGGCTCCGCCTGGGGCTTCCGGATGCGCTGGACCTGCTGGTGGTCGCGGCGGAAGCGGGCCTGGGGCTGGAGACCGCGGTGGACCGCGTGGCGCGGGAGCTTCAGGGCTCCAACCCGGCCATTGCGCTGGAATTCAGCATCCTGGTGCAGGAGCTGCGGATGCTGCCCGATCGCCGCGTGGCACTGGAGCGCATGGGCGAGCGCACCGAGATGGAGGGCTTCAAGCGGCTCGGCGCGACCCTGTCGCAGACGCTGCGCTACGGTACGCCGCTGGCACAGGCGCTGCGCGTCCTCTCCGCGGAAATGCGGACGGAGCGCATGCTGCGCATCGAGGAGAAAGCGATCCGGCTGCCGGCGCTTCTGGTCGGGCCTCTGATCCTGTTCATCCTGCCGGCGCTGTTCATCGCGCTGGTCGGGCCCTCCGTGCTCGAAATCGGCCGGCAATTCTCGGGGACACCATGATGCTGTTGCGGGCGTGGGCGGGACTGACGCTGATGGTGCTGGCAGGATGCGCTGGTCACGGATCGTCCGGGGGGGCGGTCACGCACGACACTGCGGCGCGGCTGCGGGTGGCGGCGGCGGCCGAAGCATCCGGGCAGACCGACGTGGCGCTTTCCATGCTGGCCTCCGCGGCGTCCGCAGCACCGGCGGATGCCTTGGTGCAGTCCCGCTATGCTGCCGCGCTGCTGCGCGCTGGGCAGGCGGGGCGGGCGGAGGATGCGCTGGTGCAGGCGTTGCGTAGCCAGCCGGAAGCGGCACCGCTACTCGTCGGGCTGGGCCGCCTGCGGTTGCGCGCCGGCGCGGCGCCGGAAGCGCTGGTGCTGTTCGACAGAGTGCTCACGCGCGATCCCGACAATACGGCGGCGCTGTCGGGCCGAGGTGTGGGACTTGATCTGCTTGCACGGCACGCGGACGCAGCTTTCAGTCACCGCGCTGCACTGGTTCGAGCGCCAGACAGTCTTCCGATTGCAAACAACCTGGCCGTCTCATTGCTGCTGGCAGGTCAACCGCGCGAGGCAGCGGTGATACTTGCACCACTTGCCCGACGAGTTGACGCCCCGGAGCGTGTCGCAGTGAATCTCAGGCTGGCCCACGCTGCTATTGGGGCGGATGGAAAGCTGGGTGACATGCACGGTGGGGATGACGGACTGCTTGCCTTGGTGGCAGCGCTGCGGGCGTCGCCATGATGCAGGCAGCCCCGCGAACCAGTAAGTTTCGTAGTCGGATTCCCATCGCGGCTTCGGTTCTCCACGGCGAACTCGGCGAAGGAGCGACCGTCAGGCGGCCCTCTGTGCGCTGTCGTACGCACCCATCCCGTCCTGAGCGACACCCTGACCCGCGGCGATAAGCTCAGAGCGGTTCCTGCCTGCGACAATCGATGGCCTTGACCGGAGGCTTCGAGCAAACGGCAACTGCTCACTTCGTCACAAGTCATCGATCAAGGCCAATCTGGCGTCACCGTCTCCACGGTGGCGCCTTGCATGGTCCTGCGTTGGGCGGCCATGCGCACCGAGGCATTGGCGGCTCCGAAGCCCGTGTAGCCGCCGGCACGCGCGACGATTTCGAAGAAGAAACGCTCGCGGAAGGCCTGCGTGTAGACGTGATGGAAGACGCCGCCCTGTGCATCCCGATCATAGAGCAGGTGCCTGCGCCTCAGCGACCGGAGTTCCGCATCGTCCAGGCCGAACCGCGCGCCGAGGTCTTCGTAGTAGTTTTCCGGAATATCGAGCAGCGGGGCCTGGCGTAGGGTCGCCGCATCCACCACGGCGGCACAATCCGCCGTGCCGAGGGCGACATGGTGCACGCCCGCCCCGGCGAGCGCGGAGACGAAGCGACCGGTGCCGGTACGCGTGCTCTCCGAGACATTGAGCGGCAGCCGCACGGCGCCGTCCGGCGCGACGAAGGCGCGGGAGCGGACCAGGCCATAGGGATCCGGCAATTCCCACAATGCGTCCGGCTCCAGGCCGAACAGGGCGCGGTAGAACAGCACGAAGCTGTCCATCATGCCGGGTGCGACGGCCTGCGCGGCGTGGTCGATGCCAGCCATGCCCACAGCCTGCCCGCTGCTGTCCAAAAGGTGGAAGTCATCCTCCCAGATCGGGCGTCCGCCCACGGCCGGATCCTCGACCAGGTAGATCAGCGTGCCGTCCGGCGTGCGCACAGCCGGAATCTGTCGCTCGCCCGCGGAGGTTCTTTCGCGCCAGACCGGGTATTGCAACGCCTCGGCGCGCGCGACGACGCGGGCGGGGTCATCCACGCGGAAGGCCATGGCGCAGACCGAGGGGCCGAGCTGCTCGAACCTTTCCGCCGCGGCACTATCCGGCTCGGCATTCAACACCAGGTTCGCGCCGCCGCTGCGCCAGAGCTCGACGTCCTTGGACCGGTGCGTGCCGGCCTGGCGGAAGCCGAGGGAGCCCAGCATGGCCCCGAGCTCCTGCCGCGCCATACCGTCCACCGCGAATTCGACGAACTCGATGCCCGAGAGCCTCGGCAGCGCCGCGAGGCCGTCGCCTCCCACCTGGTCCTGCAGCCAGGTGAGGCTGCGGCGCGCGTCACGCGCGATGCGCCGGGAGGGCGCCGCGCGGAATTCATCGTTGAATATCTCGAGTGAGAGCGGGCCAGCATAGCCCGCCTGCAGCGCCTCGGCCAGGAATGGCGCGACAGGCAGCTCGCCCTGGCCGGGGAAAAGGCGGTGGTGGCGGCTCCAGGACAGCACGTCCATCGAGAGCCTGGGAGCATCCGCAAGCTGGACAAAGAAGATCCGTGCGCCTGGCACCGCGGTGGACAGGCCGGCGAGGTCGTCGCCGAGCGAAAGCGTGTGGAAACTGTCGAGGCAGAGGCCGAGCGCCGGGTGGTCCGCACGCTGCACGATGTCCCAGGCCTGCCGCCAACGATTGACGTGCCGGCCCCAGGCGAGCGCCTCGTAGCAGACACGCATCCCGCGCGCCGCGGCGCGTTCCGCCATCTCGCGCAGGTCAGCCGCGGCGCGTGCCGGGTCGTCCATCGTCGCCGGCTGCACATTGCTGCAGACCAGCACCAGCTCCGTCCCCAGCGCTTGCATGATGTCGAGTTTTCGTTCCGCACGGTCGAGGTTGCGGCTGCGCTGCGGCTCCGGCATTGCCTCGAAGTCGCGGAAGGGCTGGAAGATCGTGATCGCCAGGCCGAGCGCCTCGCATAGTCGCCGCACGTCAGTCGGTGTGCCGTCGAAGGTGAGCAGGTCGTTCTCGAATATTTCCACCCCGCTGAAACCCGCGGCGGCAGCAGCCTCCAGCTTGTCGGGCAGGGTGCCGGAGAGGCAGACGGTCGCGATGGAGGTCGTCAGGCGCTCGGCTGTGGTCACGGCTCGCTCCCTCGATTGGCAACCAGGCAGGCGCATCCGGTGCCCGGTCAGGTGGAATTCGGCGCGCGGCTCCGCTATGTGCCCCGCGCGCCGGCCTGCGGCCCCGGCGCAATCCTGCCGGGCCGCCCATACGCCAAGGAGGATGTGCGTGACCGATTGGGATCAGCGCCCCGCCATGCTCGCCGGCCTGATCGGCTGCGGCATCCAGGCTTCCCGCACGCCGGCGCTGCATGAGCGCGAGGGCGCCGAGCAGGGGCTGCGACTGATCTACAGGCTGATCGATCTCGATGCGCTCGACATCGGCGCCGAAGCGCTGCCCGAGCTGCTGACCGCCGCGGAGCGCATGGGCTACGGTGGACTCAACATCACCTATCCCTGCAAGCAGGCCGTGGTGCCGCTGCTGCACGAACTGTCGCCCGATGCACGGGCGCTGGGCGCGGTGAACACCGTGGTGCTGCGGGACGGGCGCCGCATCGGTCACAATACGGATTGCTCGGGCTTCGCGGAGGCGTTCCGGCGCGGCCTGCCCGATGCGCCCCGTGCGCGCGTCGTGCAGTTGGGGGCCGGCGGCGCGGGCGCTGCGGTGGCGCATGCGCTGCTCGGCGAGGGTGTCCGCCACCTCGTCATCGCGGATACGGAGGCACCGCGGGCGGCGGCGCTGGTTGACGGGCTCGCCGCACGCTTCGGTGCGGGCCGTGCCGCGGCCTGCCTCGACCTTCCGGCGGAACTCGCCGCCGCGGATGGCCTGGTGAACTGCACGCCGGTCGGCATGGCGAAACTGCCCGGCACGCCGCTGCCCGCCCCTCTGCTTCGCCCCGGGCTGTGGGTCGCGGAGATCGTCTACTTTCCGCTGGAGACGGCCTTGCTGGCCGCCGCGCGCGCCCTCGGCTGCCGCACGTTGGACGGCGGCGGGATGGCAGTGTTCCAGGCGGCCGGTGCCTTCCGGCTGTTCACGGGGCGGGAGCCGGATGCGGCGCGCATGCTGCGCCATTTCGCGGCCATGTCGCGCGCGCCCGAACCCTGCGGGGGCTGAGCGCGCCGTCACGGCCCGCCGCTGGCAAGCGCGTGATCCACGCCGCCCAGGATATGCGTGGCCAGCACCTCCCGCGCCGCAACGGCATCGCGCCGCAGGGCGCAGTCGCGCAGCGCCGCGTGCTCCCGCACCGCGATCTCGCCACGGAAGCCGAGGGCGCGGTTCTGGTAGCGCTGGTAACGGTCGAACACCGCGGCATGGGTCGCCATGAGCGTGCGCGAGCCGCAGGCGGAGATCAGGGTCTGGTGGAACTGCGAGTCGAAGCGCCGCCAGCTATCGAGGGCCGCCGCATCGCCCGCATGCAACCGCTCCTCCGTCTGCGCCAGCTTGTGGTGGGCAGCGACGACATGTGCCTCCCACTCGACATCGCCGGCGTGCAAGGCCTGCTCCAGCGCGTGGCCCTCCAGCAGCAGGCGCAGATTGGCCAGTTCGCGCAGTTCGGGCGCGGAGAAGGGCGCGACCTCGAAGCCGCGCTGCCCCTCGGCCAGGACGAGCCGCTCGGCGACCAGGCGGTTGAGTGTTTCGCGCAGCGTGCCGATGCCCGCGCCATAGGCATCGCGCAGCGCTTCGAGCTTCAGCTTCTGCCCCGGCGCCAGCACGTTGCGCAGGATGTCGGTGCGGATCAGGCGGTAGGCGCGCGCCGCGGTCGTCTCGGCCAGATCCGGCAAGCCGCGGGCGGCGCCCGTCATCATGGTGCCGCGGCCCGGCCCTGCGCGGGCATGGGCACCGCATGGCGGTTGGGACGCGCGGCGAAGGGCAGCAGCGCGCCGGTGCGCGCGACATGGTCGACGCAGCCGCCGACATGCGCCCCGATCAGCCGGCAGGCCCGGTCCGCATCGCGTGTAAGGGCGCAGTCGAGCAGCGCCGCATGCTGCTCGGCCGCCACCGCGCCCCTGAACACCACGGCCACCATCTGATAGCGCAGATAGCGGTCATAGGCGGCGGCGTAGGTCTCCAGCAGCACGGTGGAGCCACAGGCTTCGATCAGGGCCCAATGGAATTCCAGGTCGTAGCGCTTCCAGAGCACGGGATCCGCGGGCTCCCCGCCCAGCAGCCGGCGTTCCAGGGCGGCCAGCTTGTGATGGGCGCCGACCACGCGGCCCTCCCAGTCCAGATCGCCGGCGGCAAAGGAGTCGCGGAGCGCATGGCGCTCCAGCAGCAGGCGCAGATCCGCGACTTCGGCGAAGTCCTCGGGTGAGACAGGGGCGACGCTGAAGCCGCGCTGGCCCTCTGCCACGACTAGCTCCTCCGACGCCAGGCGGGTCAGCGCCTCGCGCAGCGTGCTGACCCCGGCGCCGTAGATCTGGCGCAGCCCTTCGAGGCCAAGCTTCCGCCCTGGCGCAAGGCGACCGGTGATGACGTCGGCGCGCAGCCGCCGATAGGCCGCCTCACCGGTGGCGGCGACCGCCTCCTGGGCACTGCCCGCGCTTGTCATGGCGTGTCCTCTGGCATGCGGGTGGGAATATCGGCGCTGACGCCGCCCGGCGCAATACAGGAGTTTCTGACGAATATCCGATGTTGAGTGCAGATGCTCTTGATCCGGCCCAAGACCACACGTAGCGTTGGCCGTAATAAAGTCAGGGAAAGGAAACGCTCATGTCGTCACCCCTCGGCCGCCGTGCCGCGCTGGCCGCGGCTACCGCACTCATGGCCGCACCCTTGTCCGATGCCCGGGCGCAGGTCCGTCGACGGCTGCGTTTCACCGCCGTGTTCTCCGACCAGGACATCCGCGCGGAGGCCATGCGCGGCTTCCAGCGAGACCTCGCCGCCGCTTTCGATGTCGAGCTGCACCTGAACGCCACGCTGTTCCGCCAGGGGACAGAGCTGGTCGCCATCCAGCGCGGCAATGTGGAAATGGCCAACCTCTCGCCGCAGGACATTTCGCGGCAGATCCCGGCCTGGTCGGTGATGGCCTCCGCCTACCTGTTCCGCGATGCCGATCACATGCGCAAGGTCTTCGCCAGCCCCGTGGGCGCCGAGTTCAACCGCATGGCGCGCGAGCAGCTCAACGTGCACATTCTCGGCCCTCTCTATTTCGGCACGCGGCACGTGAACCTGCGGCCGCGCACGCGCATCACGACGCCGGCGGATATGCGCGGCCTGAAGCTGCGCATGCCGCCCGGCGAGACCTGGCAGTTCCTCGGTGAGGCGCTGGGCGCCAACCCCACGCCGGTCGCCTTCGCTGAGCTCTACACGGCCCTGCAGACCGGCACGGTGGATGGCCAGGACAACCCGCTGCCGACCAGCCGCACCATGCGCTTTCACGAGGTGACGACGCAGTTCGTGCTGACCAGCCACCTGGTGGCCTACGACCTGCTTTCCGTCTCGGCGCGCGTGTGGGACGCGCTCAGCCCGGAACAGCGCCAGATGCTGCAGGCGGCCGCGGACAAGGCGGTCGAGGAAAGCACGCGCCGCCATGTGGCGCAGGAGGAGGAGATGGCAGCCTTCTTCCGCAGCCAGAACCTGGAGGTCTATGCGCCGAACGTGGACGCCTTCCGTGCCGAGGCGCAGCGTCGCTACCTCGCTTCCCCGCAGTCGCAGAGCTGGCCGCAAGGCATCCTCGAGCGGATCAACGCCGTCCGTTGATCCTGCGCCGGGCGGCTCCGTATGGCCGCCTGGCATCCACCCCATCCGAATGGTCACGTCATGACACCGCTCCCGCGTCGCGCATTCGGTTGGGCCAGGCGGCGCGCCGAGAACGTCCTCGCCGCATTGCTCGCGGCGATGTTCATCGCCTTCGTCATCCAGATCTTCATGCGCTACGTGATGAACGCCCCGGTCGGCTGGACCACGGAGGTATCCACCTTCGCCTGGGTCTGGGGCATCCTCTGGGGCGCTGCACTGGTGCTGACGGATGAGGAGGAGATCCGCTTCGACGTTCTCTACGGCAGTATCCCACCAGGGCTCCGCCGCGTCTGCGACATGATCACCGGCGCCACGGTGGTGGCGGTCTTCGTCTGGTCGCTGCCGGCGGTGTGGGACTACGTCACCTTCATGAAGGTCGAAAGCTCCGCCTATCTCGGCATCCGCTTCGACTGGCTCTACGCCATCTACCTTATCTTCGCCGTGGCGATGATCATCCGCCATGCCATGATCGCCTTCCTGGCGGCGACGGGCCGGCGGCATGCGGGACCACGCATCGGATGAACCTCGCCGATCCCTTCACCCTGGCGCTGCTGGCGATCGTCGGGCTTGCGCTGCTCGGGCTGCCGATCGGATTGGCGATGATCACCGGCACGATCATCTACCTCGCCGTCTCGGGGCAGGACATGTCCATCGCGGCGGAGCAGCTGCTGAACGGGTTGAACGGCAGCTACATCCTGCTTGCCGTGCCGCTCTTCATCTTCTCCGCCGGGCTGATGAACGCGGGCACCATGACGGACCGGCTGCTGCGCTTCTGCAACCTGCTGGTCGGGCGCTTCCGCGGCGGGCTTGGCCACGTCAACGTGGTGCAGAGCGTGATCTTCGCCGGCATGTCGGGCTCGGCCATCGCCGATGCCGCGGGCAGCGGCAAGATCATCATCGACATGATGAAGCGCGGTGGCGCCTATCCCGCCAGCTACGCGGCGGCAATCACGGCATCCACGGCGGTGATCGGCCCGATCATCCCGCCCTCCATTCCGATGGTGCTCTACGCGCTGATCTCCGACAGCTCGGTCGGCTACCTTTTCCTTGGCGGCGTGGTGCCCGGGCTGCTGATGGGCCTCGTGCAGATGGCGATCAACAGCTGGATGGCGCATCGCCACGACTTCCCCGTGGCCGAGCACGTCCCCCTACGGGACATGCCGCGCCTGACCTGGGATGCGACGCCCGCGCTGCTGATGCCGGTGATCCTGCTGGGCGGCATCTATGGCGGCATCATGACGCCCACCGAGGCCGCGGCCGTCGCCGCCGCCTATGCCTTCGTGGTCGCCGCGGTGGTCTACCGCAGCATCACCGCCCGCGAGACCTACCGCACGGTCCTGGCCAGCGCGCGGTCCACCGCGGCGATCGGCATGCTGATCGCCGGCGCGCTCGCCTTCAACTACGTCGTCGCCAGCGAGAACATCCCGAACACCCTGCGCAACGTGCTGGCCGGCTGGGAGCTTTCGCAGTGGCAGTTCCTGCTCGCGGTGAACCTCATCCTGCTGGTTCTTGGCTGTCTGCTGGAAGGCAGCACCATCCTGCTGGTCGTCGTGCCGGTGCTGATCCCGACCGCGCAGGCGCTTGGCGTGGACATGGTGCATTTCGGGATCGTCGTGGTGGTGAATATCATGATCGGTCTGATCACGCCGCCCTACGGCCTGCTGCTGTTCATCGTCGCGAAGCTCGCGGACGCCCCGCTCTCGGCCGTGGTGCGCCACACGCTGCCCTTCATCGCGGCGATGCTCGGTGCGCTGATGCTGATCACCTTCGTGCCGGAGCTTGTGCTCTGGCTCCCGCGGCAGCTCGGCTACCAGGGCTGAGCGCGCTTTTCGATCCCAGAAGGAAAGGCTTCCGCCTTGGCCCGGACCATCCACGTGCTGAACGGCCCCAATTTGAACCGCCTCGGCAGGCGGGAGCCAGAGATCTATGGCCACACCACGCTCGCCGAGGTGGAGGCGATGTGCCGCGTCGCGGCAGGCGATGACACGGTGGTCTTCCGTCAGACCAATTATGAGGGGCAGCTCGTGGAGTGGATCCACGAGGCGACGGACACCGGCGCAGCGGGAATCGTGATCAATCCGGCGGGGCTGACCTTCACCTCAATCCCCGTGCTCGATGCCCTGAAGATGTTCAATGGGCCGATCATCGAGCTTCATATCTCCAATATCCACCGCCGGGAGGCGATCTACCATCGGTCACTGGTCTCTGGCGTTGCGACCGCGGTGATCGCCGGCCTCGGCGCGCGCGGCTACGCAACCGCCATGCGCTCCCTCCACGAACTGCTCGATGCCTGAGCTGGTCTGCTGCCAGCCAGCGGCTACGCGACTGGCGCTTGCCGCACGCTGACCGTCCCAGTCCTTGGGTCGTGGCTTCGTCGGCTCCGGAAGCGTTGGCGAAGGTGTCCATACAGGCGGGGTGCAGATTTCAATCGCCGGCAGACCATCTGCGTGGGGGCGGCGGTGGCCCATGCGCAGATGGTCGTCTTCGGATGCAGAGGGGTGGCGGCGGATTATGTCTCCATCACTGCCACGGCGTCCGCTGCCAGATCCCCTGGTAGCGCGCGAGTTGCGCCGGCATCTGCGCCTCCCACTCCGCGCCGCGCAGGAAGGACATCGCGAGTTCCAGTTGGCGGACCTTCTCGGCCCATTCCGGCGTGGCGATGACCTTTGCGATCGCATCCTCCAGCCGCGTCGCGATTTCATCCGGGATGCCGCGTGGTGCGCCGAGACCGCGCTCGCTGGTCATGAGGACGTCATAGCCCTCCTCGCGGAAGGTCGGCACGTCCGGCATCAACTCCCAGCGCCGCTCGCCCATGCCGGCAATGGCGCGGAGCATCGGGTTCTCCTGCCCCAGCATCCCGATCTCGCCGAGGTTGAGGCCCGCAATGTCGATCTGCTTGCCGAGCACGGCATTCCGCACGGGCCCCGCGCCGGCGAAGGGGGCGTGGATGAATTCCGTCCCCGACGCCGCCTCGAACAGCGTCAGGCCGAGATGGTCGTCGGTGCCGATGCCCGAGGAGCCCACGCTGATCGTCCCGGGCTGGCGCTTCGCGGCCTCGACAACGTCCCGCAGCGTGCGGAAAGATGAATCGCGGTGCACGACGAAGGCGCTGGGATCGTCGACCATGCGCGCGATCAGGCGGATCTGGGCGCGGTCGTAGCGAACCCGGCGCTGGATGCCGAGCGAGACGTAGCCCGGCGTGTTGATGGTGCCGAGCGTGTAGCCATCCGGCCGGGCGCCTTGCAGCGCGACATAGGCCGTCTCGCCGCCGGCGCCGGGACGGTTCGAGACGACGAAATTGGCGCCGGGCAAAACGGCCGGGAGGAACTGTGCGAGGGCCCGCACCATGACATCCGTCCCCCCGCCGGGCGCGAAGCCGACGACGACTTCGATGGGCCGGCCGGCTGGCCAGGCAGGCTGCGCAATGGCGGGTGCGGCCACTGAGGCGAGGCCGGCGGCAAGGATGCCGCGCCGCGTGAGGTCGGTGTTCGTGCTCATTGTTTCCTCTCCATGGGGATTGTTCAGGACCGGCCGCAGCCGGCAACGCGTCAGGCCGCTGCGCGCAGGCGGCCTTGGATGACCACGGCGCCCGGCAGGGCCGGAAGCCGTCCCGCCAGTACCGCGACAATGCTTTCCGCCGCGCCCGTGGACATGCCGACGGCACCGCGCGGCGTATTCGCCGCCAGATGCGGCGTCGGCAGGACGCGCGGATGGGCGCGGAGCGGGCTTGCGTTTTCCAGGGGCTCAGCCGCGAAGACGTCGATGCCGGCCCAGGCGATGTGGCCAGACTCCAGCGCGGACAGCAACGCCGCCTCGTCCACGATGCCACCGCGTGCGGTGTGCACCAGGATGGCGCCACGCGGCAGCGCCGCCAGTTCCGCCCTGCCGATCATCCCGCGCGTCGATGCCTCCAGTGGGCAATGGAGCGACAGGACCTCAGCGCGGGCCAGCAGCGTGGGCAGGTCCGCGACGCGCTCCCCGGGACCCGGCAGCGGCCCGGCAGGCAGCAGAGGGTCATAGGCGGCGATCCGCATGCCGAAGGCATCGGCGAGGCGCGCGACCTTGGACCCGATCGCGCCATAGCCCACGAGGCCGAGCGACACGCCTTCCACGTCGCGGGTCATGCGGGAGGTCTTTTCCCACAGCCCCTCGCGCATGCCGGCGGCAATCGAGGGCAGGTCCTTCAGCAGCGCAAGCATCAGGGCCATCGCATGCTCCGCAACCGAGCGGGCATTGGCGCCTGCCGCGCGCGTCACCGTCAGCCCGCGCGCCTCGGCGGCGGCGAGGTCGATGCCGTCGACGCCGGCGCCGTGACGCGCGATGACGCGCAGCGCGGGCGCTGCGGCATCCATGACCGTGCTGTTGATGATCCCCTGCCGGTGCAGCAGCGCGACCGGACGGTACTCAGCGATGGCGGCCATCAACTCGGCCTCGGATGGGTAACCGGAGGTGCAGGGCACCGCATAGCCTGCCGCCTCGAGGATCGCGACCGCCTCCGGGGCCAGCCTTGCCGCGGTGACGAGGACTGCGGACTTCGCGGCGTGATGCTGCGGCATGAGGAACTCTTTCACGGCAGGATGGGCGCGCGGAAAGTCGAGCCCATTGCAGCCCAGCCGGCGCAGGGTGGCGCCCACCGGGCAGGGGTCATGAGCGCTGGGCCTCGATCTTCGCCATCTGGCAGGCCGCGGCGCTTGTCGCGTTGTCCGGGGTCGGGTTTGGCATCTTGAAGGTCTCCTTCCCTGACCCGCCCCCGGGGCGCGGCTTGGCCTCCTCCGGGCGGCACCCGCTTATAACGAAACGCCGTTTCAAAATGCAAGACCTGCATACCGGGCCTCGGGGGAAGAACCGCGCGTCATGCTCTCCCGTTGCCGGATCCTGCGCGACGTCCTGGCCCCTGCTGGTGATCTCGCCGGGCGGAACGCCGTCCGCCGCCTTCGCGGCGTAAGGCCTTCACGCGGCTGGCGGACCGCTTCCGCCGGCGGCGCACGACCGAATGGGCACGCCGGAACCGCGGCGGATGCGCGATCGACAGCTCCCTGCAAGGCCCCTGCTTCGGCGCCGACGGAAGGCTTTACGTCATGGACATCCCGTTGGGGGCGCATCTTCCGCATCGCGCCCGACGGTGCGCTGTTCATCACCGAAAGCGAAACGGCAACATCCTGCACGCGCCTTCGCAATCGGCTAGGCTGGGGCCGTAGGCCGGAGGCGACCATGGTGGAAAAGGGGAAGCGGCGATCGGCGCTGGAGGGTGTGGCTTCGGCAGACCGCGCCCTGACCGTGCTTTCGGCTTTCCGCAAGGGCGACCGCGCCCTTTCACTGGCGGAGCTCGCGGAACGGACGGGCCTGGTGAAGAGCACCATCATGCGCCTTGCCATCTCGCTCGAGGAGCAGGGCTACCTCGCGCGCGAGGATGACGGCGCCTACCGGCTCGATGCCGAGGTGCTCCGCCTCGGCATGATCTACACGCAATCCTTCCGGCTGGACGCGCATGTCATCCCGGTGCTGGAGGAGCTCGTGGCCCGGACGGGCGAGACGGCATCCTTCTACGTCCGGCGTGGCGAGCAGCGGCTTTGCCTGCATCGCGTGGACAGCCCGCATCTGCTGCGGATGCATGTCCGGGTTGGCGACGCATTGCCCCTCGACGATTCCGCCATCGCCCAGGTGCTGCGTGCCTTCGCGCCACGGCCGCTACCGCCCTATGTCGCGACGCTCGACCTGCCGATCGTCACCATGGGCGCGACGGATCCGCACACCGGGGCAATGGCCGCGCCGGTCTTCGGGCCGGGTGACACGCTCGCCGGGGCCCTCGCACTTTCTGCGCCGGTGATCCGTTGGACGCCGGACGCCCAGGCGGCCGCACGACCGGTTCTCGCTGAGGCGGCGGTGGCACTGACGCGACGGATCGGTGGCGAGACGCCGGAACGGCCGCGCGTCGCGGCGGAGTAGATCTGTTCGAGCGCCGTTTGCGCCGCGGCCGGGCGGAAGGACAGCTCGACGAGGATCGCGCCGGGCCGACTCATACAGGCCCTGATCTTCAGCTCGCCCATCTCCGTCAGCCCGAGAGGGCGGCCGATGCCGCATTCCGCGGGCAGCACCAGGGTGATCAGGATCGCCATGGCGGGATGGTGGTGGACCGCAGCAACTGCCTGGGGCGGGGCAGTTCGGTGCGGGTCGGAAGGTCGATGTTGCACAGGTCAGAAATTCCTCACGCGACGAACCAGCCTGTGAGCCGATAGCCGATCAGCACGAAGCCGGCGGACCTCATCACGACATTGGCGGTGTCCGGCGTGGCGCGGAAAGCTCGGGCTGCGGCGCCAGAAGCCCTTGGCGATGCGTATGGCGGCGAGTGCCGGCAGCAGGCCGTCCGCCGCGATGTCGTCGTCGAGGATCTTCGAGGACAGGCCGAGGCCGCGACAGACGCCGAAGATCGGCGTCGCGAGCCTGGTAGTCGTCTGGGCGCCGAACCCGCGCCGATCGGCGCCGAGGTTGTCCAGCGCCTTGGAGACGATGGACAAGCCAATGATGGCATCCATCCGATCGCTGTTGATGCCGATGCCGAAATGAACGCTGGCGCCATGCCGTGCGATGCAAGATACCGCTGCGGATGTTCACCCCGGGGGAGACGAGCCCCTGCCGGCCCGCGATCAGCCCCGGGCGCGGCGGCCCACCTTGCGCTTGGCTGATGCCTTGGACGATTTGACGCCGCCCTTCGATGGCTTGACCGTGACCCCGGGCCGTCTTGCCGGCAGGGCGAGAAGGATGGTCTCGGCAGCGGGGATGCCCTTCCTCCCGACATAGCGCTGGAGCGTCGCCTCGGCGGCGAGGTGCGGATAGGCTTTGGGGCCTTTCGGCCATGTCCTGGCGAATGCGGCGACTTCGGCGTGATCGTGCCGGCGGATTGTCTGAACGAGGAACGACGCCGCCTGCGCCGGCCGCAACCGCTGCTCCCGCAGCAGGTGAAGATGCCATTCACGCGCCCGCAGTGAGCACCAATCCACCAGGGCTTCCTGAAGAGCGCGACGCACTTCGAGCGGCAGCTCGTCATACGCCTGGTAGGGATCGCCCTTCAGCTTGCTGAACGGCTTGGTGGCGGTGCTGTTATCCATCGCCGGCTTCTACCGAAGGCGGGCCATGCGGGAAACCGGCCTGGCAAATGCCGATGCCCGGCGACGACGCTGGAAGTCGAACCAGCGGCGAGGCACCCCGTGAACGGTCTGACCCGCCTCGTTTTCCGTCTGGCTCGGAAGTTGCGCATCACACCGAAATGTGTTCGCCATGCGCCATGGCTGGGCGCATAAGGGCCCCGCGCACTCTGCCAGGTCGCAGATCTGAGCCTTGGGGACACACGCATCCCCGGCCCGCTACGACCGGGCGCTCTTGTTCAGGAGGTTGCGATGAGCCGAATGCATGAGCGCACCAGGCAACCCTGCCGCGCGGCATGTCTGGACGCGCCGAGATGAGCAGCCTCGCCGCCGTCCTGGCGCAGCGGATCGGCGCCGCCCATGTGGCGACCGATGCGGCAAGCTGCGCGCTGGCAACCTCGGACCTGTTCGACTGGCCCGATGCGGCCCCAGCCGAAATCGTCATCCGCCCCGGCAGCACAGCCGATACGGCCACCGCGCTGCGCCTGCTGGCGGAGTTCGGCCGCAGCATCGTGCCCCGTGGCGCGGGCATGTCCTACAGCGCCGGTGTCGTGCCGCGGGCGCCGGCCGTGGTGGTGGACACCACCCGGCTGAATGGCATCTCGATCGATGCTGGGAACCTGACAGCCGTGGTTGGCGCCGGCACCACCTGGCAGGCCCTGGCCGCGGCGCTCGCGCCGCATGGGCTACGCGCGGCGCAGGCCTCCCCGGTCTCAGGCTCGGTCAGCACGGTCGGCGGCACCGTGGCGCAGAACCTGCCAGGGGGAATGGATGGCATACTTGGCCTGACGGTCGTGCTGGCCGATGGCAACGCGGTCTGCACCGGCGCGCTGGCCCTGCGCGGAGCGCCGCCCTTCTGGCGCCATATGGGGCCGGATCTCACCGGACTGTTCCTGGGCGATTGCGGCGCCTTCGGCGTGAAGACGGAAGTGGCGCTGCGCCTGGCCCCCGACCGCCCCGGCGCCTTTGGCTCCTTTGCCTTCGACAGCAGCGCCGCGATGATGGCGGCGATGGTGGAGGTGGCGCAGGCCAGCATCGTCAACCGCGCCTTTGCGCTCGACCCGCTCCGCGGTTCGATCCCGGCCGAGGCCGCCAAGCCGCGGCGGCGCGCGGCCGAGCCCGGGCCGGCCTGGGCCCTGCACCTGACAGCCGAGGGCGCTACCGTGCCCGCGGCCGAGGCGGCTGTGGAGGTTGCCCGCGGCATCGTCACCCGCCACGGCGCGCAGGAGGTGCCAGCCACCATCCCCAAGGCGTTGCGCGCGCGGCCCTATTCCATCCGTGGCCTGGTCGGGCCGGAGGGCGAGCGCTGGGTGCCGGTGCACGGCATGCTGCCGCTGGCCAATGCCCGCGCCTGCCTGGCGGCGGTGGAGGCGCAGCACGCGGCGATGGCGACGGAGATGGCGGCGGCCGGCGTGAGCACCAGCCACATCATCTCCTCCCTCGGCGCCTATGTGACCATCGAGCCTATGTTCTACTGGCGCGATGCGCTGGATGCGCTGCACCTGCAGCATCTGTCGGAGGCCAATCGTGCCCGCTTCGGCAACCACCCGCCAAACCATGCGGCGCGCGACCTGGTGCGCCGGGCGAGGGAGGTGCTGTCCGGCATCATGGACCAGCATGGCGCGGTGCACGCCCAGCTCGGCCGCTTCTACCGGCTCGGCTCCCGCATGGAACCGGGTGCAGCGCAGTTGCTGCACAGCGTGAAAGCGATGCTGGACCCGCGCGGCCGCATGAATCCGGGCGCGCTGGAGGGTGTGCAGGCCTAGGCGCTTCAGGCCGTCAGTTCAGGCTGCATCACCCCGGCCGGCAGCACCACGCGCAGCACCAGGTCGCGGTCGGCACGCAGATGCAGGCGCATCAGGCTTTCCGCATCCTCCGGCCGGTTGGCGATCAGCGCCGCGATGATCTGGCCGTGTTCGTCCAGCGCCCGTTCCACCCGCCCATGCCGAAGCGTCAGCAGGCCGAAGCGATGCACCTGGTCGCCCAGCTGCGCCATGAACTGCCGCAGCCGCGAATTGCCGGCCAGCTCCAGGATGCGGCGATGCATGAGGACGGAGCTGTCATAGGCGGCGCGTAGTTCGCCAGCCTTCATATGGTCCACGGCATCCCGATGGTCCGCCAGCAGCGCTTCGGCATCCGCCGGCCCCAGCCGTTCCGCGGCCACTCGCACCGCGAAGCCCTCGAGCTGCTCACGAAGCTGATAGACCTCGACGATGTCATGCACCGAGAGCTCGGACACCACGATCCCGCGCTGCGGCAGGATCCGTACCAGCCCGCCACCGGCCAGCTCGCGCAGCGCTTCCCGGATCGGGGTGCGGCTGATCTGCAATTCGTCGGCCAGCTGGTTCTCGGACAGCAGCGCCCCGGGGGCGTAGCGCGAATCCAGGATCCCCCGCTTGATCGCCTCATAGGCCTGCTCCCGCAGGCTGCGGGGCGGATCGGTCTTGTCCGGTGTCATCGGCGCGTGGAGTCCCTGTACATCCGGGTTCGCGCGCGGCGCGTCCGGCTTGCCAAGGTGTATACTGGTCCGGCAACGCCACGGCAAACCGTGGCGTTGCCGCCGCCGGATCAGAGGGAGGAGGCGACGGCCGGGGCCAAGGCCGGGTTCTTCCCCGCCGGGTGTCCCGGATTGCGGAAGCGCAACTCGCCATCCGGCGCACCATCCGGCGGTGCCACGCCGAACAGCTCCATCCGGCTGGTGCAGGCCACGGCCACCACGCGGCGCGCGGCCGGTTCCGTCATCCAGCGGCGGGCCGCACCCTCCAGCTCCAGCCTTTCGCGGAGCGCCCGCCATTCGGCGCGGTCCACATCATCCACGAACATCGCCAGCAGGCCGGGGCGGCTGCCGCTGAGGCGGCTTTCCGCCACCAGGGCGCAGCGGCGGGTCACCGCGGTGGCAATCGAATTCTCCCGCCCCGCCCGCGCCGCCATGACGAAGACGGAGCCCGCGCCCGGCCCGGCGGTGACGGCCAGATGCGCTTCCTCCCCGAACTGGGCGCGAAGCTGCGCCGGCAGGCCCTGCACGCTGGCCTGGGCGCCGGCCAGCACCAGCGGATCGAGCTTCAGCACCGCATCCGCGCTGGTATCCTGGCGCTTCTGCGCGGTCAGCAGGGCGGCGATGCGGCCATGCAGGTCGGCCACCTGGGCGTCGGTGGCCATGCCGCCGGGCAGCGTCATCTTCAGCAGGTAGCGGCCGGGATGGGAGGCGAGCCAGGTCTGCAATTCCGGGTTCACCTTGTCGACCAGCGCGCACCAGTCACCGCGATGCACCTCCCGCCCTTCCTCGGCGGAGACCGTCTCGCACACCACCTCGGCCTCCACGCCGTCGCGGCGGATCAGCAGGTCGAAGGGGGCTTCCTCGGCCAGACCGCTGAAGGTCACCTCAAAGCCGCGGCTCCGATGCAAGGCGGCGGTCCGCAACAGGTGGAACAGCGGCATCAACGTGGCTTCGCCGGTCAGCCCGGCGGCGATCTCGGCCCGCAGCCGGGCGCGTTGCGGCGTGGGCAATTGGGCAGCGAGCTTCACAGCCTCCCGCGCGAAGGCCAGCGCGTGGCGCTCGGCCGGCGTGGCGCGGGCCAGTGCCTTCGGGTTGGTCAGCCTGGCCAGCACCAGTTCAAGCGCATGGCGCTGCTGCGCGGCACGGCCGGAGAGGGAGGGTGCGGAGGCAAGCTGGGCGATATCCCCCAGCCGCTTCGCCCAGAGCCGCGCGCCGCAGAGGGCACGAAAACGATCGAGATCGGCCGGGTCCGGCCGATGGTCGGCGAAAGGCATGACTTTGGCCCGATCACGTTGATGCGTATCCCTAACGCCTTTTGCAGGGGCAGCGTCAAGCAGCAGATGCGTGATTAGGCGACTAATTTCGTCGGATATACGCGACCGATTCTCAGTTGCGCGGCAGGCGGGCCGTCTCGGGTGCATCCGGGTTCTGCGCGCGGTGCCGCAGCAGGGCGTCGGCCAGCACCAAGGCGAGCATCGCTTCGCCGACCGGGACAGCGCGGATGCCGACGCAGGGGTCGTGCCGGCCCTTGGTCAGCACCTCCACATCCTGGCCGAAACGGTCCACGGAGTGCCGGGGCGTGAGGATGGAGGAGGTGGGCTTCACCACGAAGCGGGCGACGATCGGCTGCCCGGTGGAGATGCCGCCCAGGATGCCGCCGGCGTGGTTCGAGCCGAACACCACCTGGCCCTCCGGCCCCATCCGCATCTCATCGGCATTGCCCTCGCCGGACAGGGCGGCCGCCGCGAAGCCATCGCCGATCTCGACGCCCTTCACGGCATTGATGCTCATCAGCGCACTGGCGAGTTCCGCGTCCAGCTTGCCGTAGATCGGCGCGCCGAGGCCCGGGGGCACGCCTTCCGCCACCACCTCCACCACGGCGCCGAGGGAGGAGCCGGATTTGCGGGCGGCGGTGAGCCTGGCCTCCCAGCGCGCGGCGGCCTCGGGGTCCGGGCAGAAGAAGGGGTTCTGGTCCACCTGCGCCCAGTCGAAGCGGGCGCGGTCGATCGCGTCGCCGCCCATGTTCACCAGGGCGCCGCGGATGGTGACGCCTTCCAGCACGCGGCGGGCGATGGCACCGGCCGCGACCCGCATCGCCGTCTCCCGCGCCGAGGATCTTCCGCCGCCGCGATAGTCGCGCACGCCGTATTTCAGCTCATAGGTCAGGTCGGCATGGCCCGGCCGGAAGCGGTCCTTGATCTCGCCGTAGTCCTTGGAGCGCTGGTCCGTATTCTCGATGTGCAGCGCGATGGGGGTGCCGGTGGTCACGCCCTCGAAGGTGCCGGACAGGATGCGGACGGCATCGGCTTCCTGCCGCTGCGTCACGAATTTGGACTGGCCGGGGCGGCGGCGGTCCAGGAAGGGCTGGATATCCGCCTCGGTCAGCGCCAGGCGCGGCGGGCAGCCATCCACGACGCAGCCGATGGCCGGACCGTGGGACTCGCCCCAGGTGGTGACGCGGAACAGGTGGCCGAAGGTGTTGTGGCTCATGGTGCCGCGTGATTACCGCAACGAACGAGGAGAGGGCACCCCCCCGCTCAGACCGTCGCGATATCCGGCGCGTCCGGATTCTTCATGCCCACCACGTGGTAGCCGCAATCCACATGGTGCACCTCGCCGGTGACGCCGGAGGCGAGGTCGGACAGCAGGTACAGCCCGGCGCCGCCGACATCCTCGATCGTCACGTTCCGCTCCAGCGGCGCGTTGTACTGGTTCCACTTCAGGATGTAGCGGAAATCGCCGATGCCGCTCGCGGCCAGCGTCTTGATCGGCCCGGCCGAGATCGCGTTCACCCGGATGCCGGATTTGCCGAGGTCGGCGGCCATGTAGCGCACGCTGGCCTCCAGCGCCGCCTTGGCCACGCCCATCACGTTGTAATGCGGCGTCACCCGCTCCGCGCCCAGGTAGGACATGGTCAGCAGCGCCCCGCCCGGCTTCATCAGCGGCACGGCGCGCTGCGCCACGCTGACGAATGAATAGACGGAGATATCCATGGCCTGCAGGAAGGCCGGCCGCGGCGTGTCCATGTAGCGGCCGCGCAGGAACTGCTTGTCGGCGAAGCCGATGGCGTGGACCACGAAATCCAGCCCGCCCCATTCCCGGCCCAGCGTTTCGAACACCGCATCCACGCTGGCATCGTCGGTCACGTCGCAGGGCAGCACATGCCTGCTGCCGATGCTCTCGGCCAGCGGCCGCACCCGGCGCTCCAGCGCCTCCCCCTGGTAGGTGAAGGCGATCTCGGCGCCCTGGGCGGCCAGGTATTGCGCGATGCCCCAGGCGATGGACCGGTCATTCGCGACGCCCATGATGACGCCGCGCTTGCCCGCCATCAGCGTCCCGGTGGGGATCCCTGCGCTGGCGGTCTCGGACGGGACATCATTCGGCATGGGGCAGGGGCACCGGAGGCTGGTTGCGAGAGGCCCCCGGTGGTGGCACATGCCCTTGTCACGGGCAAGGGGCCTCACACCTGTCTGGCCCCGCCTGCCCAGGAGTGCGCCACCTTGGATTCGCCCACAACCGAAGACCCCATCGCCATCTTCGAGGCCTGGATGGCGGAGGCGGCGAAGACCGAGCCGAACGACCCGAACGCCGTCTGCCTGGCCACCGCCACGCCGGAAGGCCGGCCCTCCGCGCGGATGGTGCTGCTCAAGGGCGTCGATCCGGAAGGGTTCGTGTTCTACACCAACCTTGAAAGCCGGAAGGGCGGCGAACTCGCCGCCAATCCCTTCGCCGCGCTGTGCTTCCACTGGAAGACCCTGCAGCGGTCCGTGCGGGTGGAAGGCGCCGTGCAGCCGGTGAGCGCGGCGGAGGCCGATGCCTACTACGCCTCCCGCGCCCGCGGCTCCCGCATCGGGGCCTGGGCCAGCCGGCAGTCCCGGCCGCTCGAATCCCGCTTCGCGCTGGAGAAGGCGGTGGCGGAGCAGACGCTGCGCTTCGGCCTGGGCGAAATCCCCCGCCCGGCGCATTGGTCCGGCTTTCGCCTGGTGCCGGATCGCATGGAATTGTGGCGCGACATGCCCTTCCGGCTGCATGAGCGCCGCGTCTTCCACCGCGAAACCGCCGGCTGGCGGATCGAGATGCTCTACCCGTGACCGTACCGCCCGGTCAGGCCCCGGTCGCGGCCTTGCTGCGGCGGCTGGCGGGGGCGGATCCGGTGGAGACGCATATTTCGGCCGTCTTCATCGGCCGGGACACGGTGTGGAAGCTGAAGAAGGCGGTGCGCCTCGGCTTCCTGGATTTTTCCGAACTTGCGGCGCGGGAGCATTTCACGCGGCGCGAACTGTCGCTGAACCAGCCGCACGCGCCGGGGATGTACCGGGACGTCGTGCCGGTGACCCGCGCGGCGGACGGCACGCTGGCGCTGGAGGGCGAGGGGCAGCCGGTGGAGTGGGTCCTCCGCATGGCGCCCGTGCCGCCAGGCGATTTCCTCGACGTCATTGCTCGGCGGGATGGGCTGACGCCGGACCTGCTCGATGCCACCGCCGATGCGGTGGTGGCGCTGCATGAAGCCGCCGCCCCGGCGCCGCCCGGCTTCGATGCGCCGGCGGCCATGGCGCGCGTGCTGGCGGGCAATATCCGCGACTGCCGCGAGACCGGCCTGCCGGAGGATCGCGTCGCGGCGCTCGGCGCGGCGATGGCCGCGCGGCTTTCCGCGCTCGCCCCACCCATGGCGGCGCGCGCGGCGGCGGGCCGGGTACGGCGCTGCCATGGCGACCTGCATCTCGGCAATCTGTGCCTGTGGGAGGGCCGGCCGACGCCCTTCGACGCGCTGGAATTCGACGAGGCAATGGCGACGACGGATACCGGCTACGACCTTGCCTTCCTGCTGATGGATCTCTCCGCCCAGGGTCACCGCCCGGCCGCCAACCGGGTGATGAACCGATACCTGGCCCGGACCGGCGATTTCGGGCTGCTGCCGGCGCTTGGTTTCTGGATGGCGCTGCGGGCGATGGTCCGCGCGCATGTGACGGCGCGCCGCGGCGAGGATGGGTTGGCCTACCTCGCGGCGGCGGAGGCGCATATCCGCCCGGTGCCGCCGCGCCTGGTGGCGGTGGGCGGGCTGCAGGGCACCGGCAAGACCTGGCTCGCCCGGCAGATCGCGCCCGATCTCGGCGCCGCCCCTGGCGCTGTGCATCTGCGGACGGACGAAACCCGCAAGCGCCGCGCTGGCGTCGCGCCGGAAGCACGCCTGCCACAGGCGGCCTATGCCGAGGCCGAAAGCCAGGCCGTGCATGCCGAAATCTATGCCGCTGCCGCCCAGGCCCTGGCCGCCGGGCATAGCGTGGTGCTGGATGCCGTGTTCCTCGACCCCGCGCAGCGGCAGGCGGCGGAGGCCGCTGCCCGGCCGCACCCCTTCAACGGCTTCTGGCTGGCCGCGCCACTGGATCTGCTGCGCCAGCGCGTCGCCGCCCGCAGTGCCCAGGGGAAGGACGCCTCCGACGCCACGGTGGCCGTGCTGAACCAGGCGGCCACCGCCGATCCGGGCGCGATCACCTGGCAAGTGGTGGATGCCGGCGCCCCGTTGGAACCGGTTCGGGCTGCGCTGGCGTTAACCCCTGGAACTGGGGCATAAAGTCTCCGGGAAGGCTTTCCGCACCCAAAATCTGGATGAAGGAGAGGCGCGATGGCTTATCGCCGCCTGTTGCTGCCATTGACCGGTACCGCGGCCGGGGAGGCCGCTCTCGCCACGGGGCTCATGGTCGCGCGAATCTGGAGCGCCCATCTGCACTGCCTGCATGTGCGCGTCGATGCGCGCGATGTCGCGCCGCTGGCCGGCGAAGGCCTGTCGGGCGCCATGATCGAGGAGATGATGGCCGCCACCGAACGCGAATCCGGTGAGCGCGCCGGACGCGTCCGATCCATGTTCGAGAAATTCACCGCGACCCATGGCGACCTGACCATGGCCGCCGACCCGAACACCGCGCTGAAGGTGCCGGGCGTCACCCTGTCCTTCGAGGCGATCGCGGGGCGGGAGGAGGATGTGGTGGCGCAGCAGTCGCGCC
>LNFM01001780.1_pt1 | contig 47492 bp, 34 predicted proteins | sample 596031 | NCBI WGS metagenome assembly LNFM01 (sample SAMN04254537, study PRJNA301005) | activated carbon metagenome | isolation source: dual media filters at the Ann Arbor, Michigan drinking water treatment plant | place: USA: Ann Arbor
CGCGGACGCGTGTGGTGCTCAGGGTGTTGAGGAACGACGGCAGCACCGCGTCCATCTGCTCGAAGAAGGACGACAGGGCCGGGACGTTCTGCTGGGCCGGGTAGAGCCGTTCCTCGCGGTAGCTCTCCTGATACAGCACCGCGCCGCTGCGCCCGTCGATGAACACCAGCTTCGGACGGAGGATGTAGCCCTTGCGCTCCATGTAGACGCGCACCGGCATGACCGTGCGGCGGCCCACCTGGTCGTAGACCTCGCGCTCCTGCGTCACGATGCCCGACGCCTGATGCGGCCGGAAGATGACCGTGCCGGTGACGATGAGCGGCTGCTGGAATTCCTCGCCGATCTTCTTCCAGTACGCGGCGTTGGCGAAAATCGGCTCGAACGCCTCGAGGTCCTTCTCGTCGAGGATCTTCTCGGGGAAGGCCATGCCGGCCGGCACGTCGGCCGGGACCGACTCGCCGGGCACGGACGGGCCCCGGGCCTGGTCCCGTGCCACCTGCTGGAGCGGCAGCGGATCGGCCTCGATGACCCGGAGGCGGCTCTTGGTCCGCAGCTGGCTGCGCAGGAGCCGCACCGTCTCCATGTTGGCGTCGACGTCCTCGGCGCCCCCCGAGATGAACCCGGCCACGTGGACGCGCGAGAACGGCGTCACGTCCAGCTTGGCCTGGATGGGGGTGTCGATGGGCACCTCGTAGACGGACGTGCAGCCCGCTGCCGCGGCCAGCACCCCGGCGAGGGCGACGCTAGCTACCCGAGTTCCTCTTGGCGCGGTCATTGATTTCCTTGAACAAGTCGTAGTTCTGCTGGATCGAAAGGTTCTGCGGCTCCAGTTCCAGCGCCTTCTCGTACGCCTTGCCGGCCTGCTCGAACTTGCCGAGCTGTTCGTAGGCGATGCCCAGGTTGTTGAACGCCGCCGCGTACGTCGGGTCGATCTCCGAGGCCCGCTCCCACCGGAACACGGCCTCCTGCCAGAGCCCACGCTGCGCCACCGCGATGCCGAATTCGACCTGCGATTGCGCCTGCTTGCGAGCGTCCTGCGCCGATGCCACACCTGACGCGCCCAGCACGAGTGCCAGCGCGAGCATCCACGAACGAGGCTTGGTCATGGGAATGGTTGCCACTATACACCTCTGCCACGACGCGCCGGATCGCAGTTCCTGCCACCTCCGGCAGTGACAGATCAATGGACGCTGCGGACATCGATTCAGTCGCCCTGGCGGCAACTTTGCACAGCAGGGGTCCACCCATGTCCGACCCCTCCCGCCTCGATGCCGTGGCCCTCGCGCTGGCCGCCGGGACTCAGCCGGCCAGGGCCGCCGCGACCCTGAAGGCCGCCCTCCCGTCCTGGCCCGCCCTGCCGTTGTCGCTCTGCCTGGACGCCCTGACCCTGCACGGGCCAGGCGCGGTGGAGCACTGGCGCGCCGAGGCCGGTCGCGCCCTGGCCATCGCCGATGCCGCCGGATACGACGTGCTCTGGCCCGCCCACCACGCCTACCCGCCCCTCCTCCGCACCATCGTCGATCCGCCGCTGCTGCTGTGGGTGTGGGGCGATGTGGCGCTGCTCGCGGCGCCTGCCGTAGCCCTGGTCGGATCGCGGCGGGCCACGACCAGCGGCAGCGAGGTCGCCTTCCGGATCGCTGCCGATCTCGCCGCCGCGGGGGTGGTCGTCGCCAGCGGCTTCGCGAGGGGGATCGACGCGGCGGCCCACCGCGGCGCGCTCTCGACCGGGCGGTCGGTCGCCGTCCTCGGCTGCGGCCTCGACCAGCCCTACCCGAGCGACCACGGCCCGCTCGGTCGGCAACTGGCCGAGACCGGGGCGGTCATCAGCGAGTTCCCGCCAGGCACGCCGCCCCTGGCGCACCACTTCCCGCTGCGCAACCGCACCCTGAGCGGGCTCTGCCACGCCGTGGTGGTGGTGCAGGCCACCGAGCGCAGCGGCTCGCTCATCACCGCCCGCCTCGCCATGGAGCAGGGGCGGGAGGTGATGGCCGTGCCCGGGGATGTCCGGACGGGCGCCAACTCGGGCGGCCACGCCCTGCTCCGTGACGGCGCCCGCCTGGTCGAACGTGCCGCCGACGTCCTCGAGGAACTGGGATGGGTCGCCTCGCCCGAGACCTCGGAGGGGGAGGCTTCTGTGGGTAGGGCCCGCTCTCCGAGCGGGCCGACGTCATCCACGATCCTCACGTGCCTCGCGCGCGAGGACGGCGTCACGCTGGACGACCTGCTGGCCGAAACCGGTCGAAATCCTTCGGATTTGCTCGAAGAGTTGCTCGATCTCGAGTTGGCAGGGCGGGTGCGGCGCGACGGGGCCGGGCGATTCCTGCCCGCTGAACGGAAGTGGTAACGTACAGGTCGCACCCAATGTCCAAGCCCCTCGTCATCGTCGAATCACCCGCCAAGGCCAAGACGCTGGCCCGGTTCCTGGGCAACCAGTTCCGGGTCGAGGCGAGCGTGGGGCACGTGCGGGACCTCCCGGAGAACGCCAGCGAAGTCCCCGCCGGCATCAAGGACAAGCCGTGGGGGCGCATGGGCGTCGACGTCGATGCCGGCTTCAAGCCCTACTACGTCATCTCCTCGGACCGGAAGTCCCGGATCCGGGAACTGAAGGCCGCCGTCGCCGACGCCGACGAAGTGCTGCTGGCCACCGACCCGGACCGCGAAGGCGAGTCCATCAGCTGGCACCTGCGCGAGGTGCTCAAGCCCAAGGGCACGGTCAAGCGGGTGGTCTTCCACGAGATCACGGAAGAAGCGGTGCTGGACGCCATCGCCCATGCCCGCGACATCGACCTGAAGCTGGTCGACGCGCAGGAGAGCCGCCGCATCCTCGACCGGTTGTACGGCTACATGCTGTCGCCGGTGCTGTGGAAGAAGGTCCAGACCGGCCTCAGCGCGGGCCGCGTGCAGAGCGTGGCCGTGCGGCTGATCGTCGAGCGCGAAGAAGAGCGCCGCGCCTTCAGGCGCAGCACCTACTGGGACCTCGACGCCAGAATCCGTGCCGGCGAGACGCAGTTCATCGCCTCCCTGGTCCGCGTCGGCGACGAGCGCGTGGCCACCGGCAAGGACTTCGACCCGAACACCGGCGCGCTCACCGGCCGCAACGTCCGCCTGCTCGACGAGGCCGCGGCCAGGACGATGCGCGACACGCTCGCCGGCCGCCTCCCGTGGGTGGTGAGCGCGGTCGAGGAGAAGCCGACCACGCAACGCCCGTCGGCGCCGTTCACCACGTCCACGCTCCAGCAGGAAGCCAACCGCAAACTCGGCTTCTCCGCCGACCGGACGATGAGCGCGGCGCAACGGCTGTTCCAGGACGGTGTGATCTCCTACCACCGGACCGACTCCACGACCCTGAGCGACCGCGCCCTGCGCGAGTCGGCCCGGGCGATCCAGGGGTTGTACGGCGACGCCTTCTACAGCGGGCCCCGTCAGTACCAGACGAAGGTCAAGAACGCCCAGGAAGCCCACGAGGCCATCCGGCCGACCGACTTCGACCAGACGCCGCAGTCCCTGTCGCTGCCGCCCGACGAAGCCCGCCTCTACGACCTGATCTGGAAGCGCACGGTCGCGTCGCAGATGGCCGATGCCCGCCTCCTGCGCACCACGCTGGAGATCACGGCCACCGGAGCCGACGGCCGCGCCCATGTGTTCACGGCGTCCGGCAAGGCGATCCAGTTCGCCGGCTTCCTCCGCGCGTACGTCGAAGGCAGCGACGACCCCGCCAGCGAACTCGGCGACCAGGAGACGATCCTGCCCAAGCTCGTCGTCGGCGACCGCGTCACCGCCCCGGGGCAGGGCCCGCTCACGCTCGGGGGCCTCGACCCGAAGGCGCACGAGACGCTGCCGCCCCCGCGCTATACCGATGCGTCGCTCGTCAAGCGCCTCGAAGAAGACGGCATCGGGCGCCCGTCGACCTACGCGTCGATCATCCAGACCATCGAGCGCCGCGGCTACGTGTGGCGCCAGGGCAAGGCCCTGATCCCGAGCTACACGGCCTTCGCCGTCACCCGACTGCTGAAGGACCACTTCGGGCAGCTCGTCGAACTCGGCTTCACCGGACGGGTCGAGGAGGATCTGGACCAGGTCTCCAACGGCGACCTCGACCGCACCCAGTTCCTCGAGCAGTTCTACAACGGCCAGGACGGCTGGCCTGGCCTGCGGCACCTGGTGACCAACGAGGACCGCATCGAGTACCCGGTCATCGACATCGGTACCGAGCCCACCACCGGCCAGAAGGTCGTCGTCCGCATCGGGCGCTATGGCGCGTATGCCCAGATGGGCGACGCCAATGCCTCCATCCCCGAAGACGTCGCTCCGGCCGACTTCACGCTCGAGCAGGCCCTCAAGCTGCTGAAAGACCGCGTGCAGGGGCCACAGAGCCTCGGGACGGACCCGAAGACGGCGCTCCCGGTGTATGTGCTGACCGGCCGGTTCGGCCCGTACGTGCAACTGGGCGAGCCGCCCGAGAAGGGCAGCAAGGAGAAGCCGCGCCGGGCCTCGCTCACGAAGAACGATCATCCCGACTCACTGACGCTCGAGCGCGCGCTCGAACTCCTCTCGCTGCCCCGGCTCGTCGGGCACGATGCGGAGACCGGACAGGACATCATCGCCAACTTCGGGCGCTTCGGCCCCTACGTGAAGCGGGGCGACGAGTTCCGATCGCTAGGCGGCGACGCCGAGGTCTTCGCGGTCACGCTGGACCAGGCGATCGAGCTCTTCAAGCAGGAGAAGAAAGGTCGGCGACGCACCGCGACCCGAACCGTCCTGCGCGAAGTCGGCCTGCATCCCGCGTCGCAGGCGAAGGTCGAAGTGCTGGAGGGACGCTACGGTCCGTACGTCACCGACGGCACGACCAACGCCTCGGTCCCCAAGGACGTCGTGGTCGATGCCCTCACGCTCGAGGAAGCCGTGGGCCTGCTGAAGGCGCGTGAAGGCGTGACACCGAAGAAGGGGCGCGGGCGCGCCCCCGCCAAGCGCACGGCGGCCGCGCCGCGCAAGCGCGCCACGAAGCGGTCAGCCTGAGCACGTGTTCTGTCCGAAGGCCGAAGGCCGAATGACGAAGGCCGTCTGAAATGCAGACTGTGACCATCATCGGCGGCGGTCTCGCAGGATGCGAGGCGGCCTGGCAGGCCGCCTCGAGAGGCGTGCCGGTGCGTCTGCACGAGATGCGCCCGGTGCGCCCCACGCTCGTGCACCAGAGCGACCAGCTGGCCGAACTCGTCTGCAGCAACAGCTTTCGCGGCGACAAGCTCGACAACGCCGTCGGCGTGCTCAAGGAAGAGATGCGTCGGCTCGGCTCGCTCATCATCCGCTGTGCCGATCAGACCCGCGTTCCGGCGGGCGCGGCGCTGGCCGTGGATCGCGCACGGTTTGCCGCCGCTGTCACGGCGGCCATCACCACGCACCCCCTGATCGACGTCGTCCGCGAAGAGGTCAGCGGCATTCCGGCGCCTGGCACCACCGCCGGACCGGTGATCCTGGCCACCGGCCCCCTGACCTCCGACACCCTCTCGGAGGACATCGCCCGCTTCGTCGGCGCCGATCACCTCTCCTTCTACGACGCCATCAGCCCCATCGTCCTGGCCGACTCGATCGATCGGTCGATCGTCTTCCGCGCCTCGCGCTGGGGACGCAGCCTCCGCGCCGAGCACACCGAGCCCGAGGCCGCAGGCCCCGCGTGTGGTGTGGACGATGGAGAGGGGGATTACCTGAATTGCCCGATGGACGAGGAGGAGTATCGGGCGTTCTACGAGGCCCTGATCTCGGCCGAATCAGCCACCGTGCACGACTTCGACGCCGCGCAGTTCTTCGAAGGCTGCCTGCCCATCGAGGTGATGGCCCATCGGGGCCGCGAGACGCTGCGGTTCGGGCCGATGAAGCCGGTGGGCCTGCCCGATCCGAGGACCGGGCGCATCCCCTTCGCGGTCGTGCAGCTGCGGCAGGACACGCTGGCCGGCGATCACTTCAGCCTCGTCGGCTTCCAGACGCAGTTGAAGTGGGGCGAGCAGGCACGCGTGCTCCGGATGATTCCGGGGCTGCGTGACGCCGAGTTCGTCCGCTTCGGCATGGTCCACCGCAACACCTACATCAACGGACCCACCATCCTGCGGCCCACCTGGCAGACCCGCACGCGGCCCGACCTGTTCTTCGCCGGACAGGTGTCCGGCGTCGAGGGGTACGTGGAGTCGGCGGCCTCGGGGCTGCTGGCCGGCATCAACGCCGCTCACCAGGCGCGTGGGCTGCCGCTGCAGGAGGCGCCGCGCGAATCGGCCATCGGCGCGTTGGCCTACTACGTGTCGCACGCCGAGGCGAAGCACTACCAGCCGAGCAACATCACGTTCGGCATCATGCCGCCCCTGGCCGAGCCGCCGCCGCGCCATGGACGCGGGCGCCAGGGCCCCAGCAAGAAGGAGCAGCGCAAGGAGGCCCTCGCGCAGCGCGCGCTGGCGGCGCTCGAGGCATGGCGCGCCGACCTGCCGGTGGCGGCCCCCGGGGCGGGCGCGTGAGACCGACGCCGGCCGTGCGTCGCGGCCGTCGGCCGACGCCGGCCGCCCCGGAGCTCGACGCCGCCTCGCCCTTGCGCGACGCCATCCGCGCCTTCATCGACCATCTGGCCCTGAACCGCAACGCCTCCGAGCACACGGTCCGCAACTACGAGGCGGATCTGGTGCAGTTCCTGTACTTCCTGGGCGCCTCCACCGCGACGCCGCGGCACGCGCTGACCCCGGCGCACGTCTCGGGCGACGCCATCCGCGGCTTTCTCGGGGAACTGCACGCGCGCGGCAACAGCCGCGCATCGGCGGCGCGGCGCATCTCGACGCTGCGCAGCTTCGCGCGCTACCTGCGGCGCGAAGGCGTGCGAGACGACGACCCGGTGGCGCTGGTCGGCAGTCCACGCCGCGAGCAACGGGTGCCGCAGGTCCTCACCGTGGACGAGGTGACGGCGCTCATCGAGACCCCAGACACCGGGACCCCGCTCGGCCGACGCGACAGGGCCATCCTCGAGGTGTTCTATGCCTCGGGCCTGCGCCTGTCCGAACTCGTGGCCCTCGACGTCGACGACGTCAATCTGTCCACCCGCATGGTCCGGGTCATGGGCAAGGGGCGGAAGGAACGCCTCGTGCCGTGCCACCAGCGCGCCGCCGATGCCGTGCTGGCCTGGCTGAAGGACCGGGTGTCGCTGGTCGCCGCGGCGCAGGACGGACGCGGCGGTCCTGGCGGACGGCGGGCGACACGTGACGATCCGCTCTTCGTCAACTATCGGGGGACCCGGCTCACCCCCCGCAGCGTGCACCGCCTCGTGGCGCGCTACGTCTCGCTGTGCACGACGCGCTTCGGCATCAGCCCGCACGCCCTCCGGCACTCCTTCGCCACCCACCTGCTCGAGCGCGGTGCCGATCTGCGCGCCATCCAGGAACTCCTGGGCCACGTCGAGCTGACCACGACCCAGCGCTACACCCAGGTCAACGTCCAGCACCTGCTCGACGTCTACCGGGCGGCGCACCCCAAAGCCAGACAGTCGTAGCGTGGAAACGCCCTTGATGGAGACTTAAAGTCTCTTTTCTGGAGACTTGTGGTGACTCGGTCAGCTCTGCCGTTCGTCAGACGCCCGGATTTCCTCCAGAACGGTGATATCCGGCCGGGTGATCGATCTGGCAGCGAAGTTGCTCTGGATGAGGGTGCGCCTCATTCGGGCGCCGAGGGGCTCCCCAGCCCACAATCATCATGCTGACCACTGCTCGCGCCTTCGTCCTCACCGTCTCGTCCATCGTTGCCGTCGCCGCGACGGCCTCCGCGGCACCCATCGTCACCATCACGGAGGTGGCCGGGGCCAACACGGCTGCCAAGCGGAGCAACAAGGCCACCCTTCTGGCCGGGCTCGGCAACTACACGATGCTCGAGGACTTCGAGACGATGACCGCCAGCAACACGGCGGGGCACACCACGCTGGCCACGGGCGCGGGGACCTTCTCGAAGTCGGCCGGGGCGCTCAACGGCACTGGCGGAGCCTGCATCAAGGCCGGCGGCAACCCGCAGACCTGCGACCAGTTCTTCGTGCTGCGCGCCCCGCTGTCGCCGTTCGACGGGCGCTACAACACGACGCCGTCCGTCGTGCAGGGCCGCGGCCACTGGCTCGACTCCAACGACATCGCGGGGCTGCGCCTGGATCTCGGCCAGCCGCGCCACTCGCTGTTCTTCTTCCTGACGGACGTGAGCGACCAGGGCGGTCGGCTCACCATCGGGGCCGCGGACGGCACGACGACCCAGCAGGCCATCGCGCCGACGCAGGGCAGCGGGGATCTCTTCTTCGTCCAGATGGCCTCGATGACCGGCATCACCTCGGTCACCTGGAGCAACACCCGGACCGGCGACGGCTTCGGCATCGACGACATCGGCACCGTGCCGGAGCCGACGTCGCTGTTGCTGCTCGGCGTGGCCCTGGTGGCCACCGCCTCGCGCCTGCGCCGCCGCGACTGACGCACCGACGCCCGGCGCGCCCTACATCACCATGGGTGTGCCGGCCATCGGGCGGCGGCTCCGCGGGAAGTCGATGCCCAGCGTCTTGATCTTGTAGTTCATCACGCGCGGGCTGATCGACAGCAGTTCGGCTGCATCCTTCTGCACCCAGTTGGCCATCTTCAGGGCCTCCAGCACGGCCTGTCGCTCGATCTCCTCGAGCGGCACGCCCTGCGGCGGGATCTTCACGACCGTGTGCGGGCCATCGTGCTCGGCCGTCGAGCCGGTCCCGCCGATCCGCAGGTCGTCGCCACTGATCAGGCGCTCCTCGCTCAGCAGCGCCGCGCGCTCGATCGTGTTCTCCAGTTCGCGGATGTTGCCCGGCCAGTTGTAGCGCATCAGCAGCTTCAGCGCTTCCGGCGTCACCCCCTCGATGCGCTTCTTCAGTTCGACGGCGAACTTCTTGATGAAGAAGTTGGTCAGCGCCGGGATGTCTTCCTTGCGATCGCGGACCGGCGGCATCTCGATCTGCACCACGTTCAGCCGGTAGTAGAGGTCCTCGCGGAACCCGCCGTGTTCGACCATCGCGGCCAGGTTGCGGTTGGTCGCCGCGATCAACCGGACGTCGACGCGAATCGTCCGCGTCCCGCCCAGGCGCTCGAACTCGTGCTCCTGGAGCACACGCAGGATCTTGGCCTGCGTGTTGGCGCTCATGTCGCCGATCTCGTCGAGGAACAGCGTGCCGCCATCGGCCTGCTCGAAGCGTCCGATGCGCTGCTTGTCGGCGCCCGTGAAGGCGCCGCGTTCGTGCCCGAAGAGCTCGGACTCGAGCAGGTTCTCCTGCAGCGCCGCGCAGTTGACCTTGACGAAGTTGCGGGCCGCGCGCATCGAGTTGTGGTGGATGGCGCCGGCAATCAGTTCCTTGCCGGTGCCGGTTTCGCCATTGATCAGCACCGTGGTGTTGCTCTTGGCGACCTTCTTCACCACGTCGAGCACGCGCTGCAGCGCGCCGCTGGCGCCGATGATGTTGTCGAACTGGTAGATGCCGCCCTGCTCGTGGCGGAGGTAGTCGACCTCGTTGCGCAGGCGCCGATGCTCGAGCGCCTTGTCGATCTTGACCTCCATCTCCTCGATCTCGAACGGCTTGGGCACGTAGTCGAAGGCGCCGATCTTCATCGCCTCGACGGCCGTGTGCACCGAGCCGAACGCCGTCATCAGGATGACCGCGGTCTGCGGCTGCAGCGCCTTGGCCGTGCGCAGCACGTCGAGGCCGTCGCTGCCGCCCATCTTCAGGTCGCTCAGCACGACGTCGAAGTTCGTCTCGTGCAGGCGCTCGATGGCGACATTGCCGTTGTTGGCCTCCGTGATCTCGTGTCCGGCCTCGGTGAGGGCCCGGGCGAGCGCGCGGCGGAGCGAATCGTGGTCGTCGGCAACGAGGATGCGGCCCATGGGTCAGTCCTGATCGGGAAACGGGAACCGGGCGCCGGGAACCGGGCCCCGGAGTCGAGGAAGCGGGAACCGGGCCACGGGCGCCGGGTGGTGCGGGGCGTTGGTGAGGCTCATCGCGGCCTCGGGCCACCCGGGGCCCCGTCGTCGGGGAGTCGCACTGGCGCGGCGTCGAGCGAGGGCGCCAGCGGCAGCAGCAGACGGAAGCACGTGCCGATGCCATCGGGGCCCGGATGGACTTCGATGCGGCCCTCGTGAGCGTCCACGACCTTGCGCACGATCGCCAGGCCCAGCCCCGACCCTCGTGGCTTGGTGGTGAAGAACGGATTGAAGATGCGATCCCGGACCGAGTCCGGGATGCCCGGGCCATCGTCGAGCACCGTGATCTCGACGCCAGGGCCATGCGGGTGATCCGGCGTGGCCGGCAAGGGGAGGCTCGCCAGCGCCGTGGCCTGCACGATCAGCCGCCCGTGCCCGCTCAGCGCCTCGAAGGCGTTGGTCAGCAGGTTGGTGAACACCTGGCGCAACTGGTGGCCATCGCCCTGCACCGGCGGCAGATGCTCCGGGAGGTCGACGCTGACCGCCACGTTGCCCCGGGGGACGAGACTGTCGGCCATGTGCAGCGAGTCCTGCACCAGCTCGGCGACTTCGACGTCCTCCACCTGCAGCCGGACCGGCCTGACGAAGTCCAGGACCTCCATCACGATGGCGTTGGCCATCTTGGCCTCGCCGATGATGTCGGCCAGCATCGTCTGCGCCTCGGGATTGTCGGTCAGCCGACGCTTGAGCAGGCCAGCCATCACCTCGATGCCGGCCAGCGGATTCTTCACCTCGTGGGCGATGGCCGCCGCCATCTCGCCGAGCGCCGCCAGCCGATCGCGCAGGCGCTCGCGCTCCTCGAGCTGCTCCACCCGCGTCAGATCCCGGAAGAACAGCGCCGCGCCAGACACGATGCCGAGGCCATCGCGCACGAGCGACATCGTGAATCCGATGGATCGCCCGGTCCGCGCCAGCTTCACCTCGGCGCGGTTGGGCAGGGGGTCGGTGCCGAACGCGCCCTCGAGCACACGCACCATTTCCGGCACATCGGCCAGCACCGCCGCAATCGGACGCCCGACGTCCGCCGCGCCCGGCAGCATGTCCAGGGAGGCGTAGGCCGCGTCGTTGATCGCCACCAGCGTGCCATCGTGACGAATCACGATGACGCCATTGCGGATGCCCGAAATCAGGTCGCGGTAGAACCGCTCGGGCACGATATCGTCACCGCGCCGCGGCTGCAGCGACGGGGGTGGGCCCGCTACTTCGCTCCCTGGTGACGGTTTCAGCATCTGAGCGCGCATGGCGGCACGGACGATTACATTCAAGGCCTATGCCGATCGTCAGGATACGTACGATTTGGAAATTTCGCACGTCCATCCAGCCGACGATCCATGGCTTTGGATGGCCAGGGCCGACAATTTTTGTAATTGGATGACAACTTTGTCCGCAGGACGGGACAGGACCGCGGCGTGTCCGGCCAGCCGGCGGACTACGGAGCGGGCGGGGCGGCGTCCACCAGGGCTTCCCATTCGGCCATGCGATCACCGACTTCCCACATGAGGGCCTGGTGTCGGTCGATGACCGGCTTGGACGCCACGACATCCTCGTAGAACCCGGGCTGCGCCATCGTGTCTTCGAGGGTCTTGATCTCGCGCTCGCACTCCGCGATGCGGCTCTCGACCCGGGTCACGCGCTCCTGATGCGCGTCGAGGGCGCGTCGGGCCCGGCGTTGCTCGGCTTCGAGGCGCTTGCGCTCGTCACGGTCGGCTGGCGCCGGGGCGCTCGACGACGCCGGGGCGGCCGAGGGGGCGGGCGCGGCCACGGCCACTGCCACCCTGGCTGCCGGCGGGCTGACGACGGGGGCCGTGGCGGCGGCGTCGCGCTGGGCCTGGCTCCAGCGGAACTCTTCGTAGGTCCCCGGGTAGATCAGGGCCCCGCCATGGCCGACCGCAATGATCTTGGTGGCCAACCGGTCCACGAAGTACCGGTCGTGCGACACCAGGATCAGGGTCCCCGTGAACCCTTCCAGCGCCTCCAGCAGGACGTCCTTCGAATCGAGGTCGAGGTGGTTGGTGGGCTCGTCGAGGAGCAGGAGGTTGGCGGGCCGCAGCAGCATGCGCGCGACCGCGAGGCGCGTGCGCTCGCCTCCCGACAGGACCCCCGCCTTCTTGTAGACGTCGTCGCCCGCGAACAGGAACCCGCCGAGGATGTTCCGGATGGTGGGCACCATGTGCACGGGCGACCCGTCGGCCAGCGTCTCGTAGACCGTGCGCGACGGCTCCAGGCGGTTCGCTTCGTCCTGGGCGAAGTACTGCATCACCACCTGGTGCCCTTCGGTCCGCGTGCCCGAATCCGGAGCCTCGGCGCCCGACAGCATCCGCATCAGGGTGGACTTGCCGGCGCCGTTGGGGCCGACCAGGGCCACCCGGTCGCCGCGCTCGATCTGCAGCGAGAGGTCTCCGAAGATGACCTTCTGGCCGTAGCGCTTCCCGACATGTGCCAGTTCCAGCACCGTCCGTCCGCTCTTGCTGCACTCGGGGAACGTGAAGTGGACCTTCTTGCGCTCGGGCGGCACGTCGATCGGGACGACCTTCTCGAGCGCCTTGATCCGGCTCTGCACCTGCGCGGCCTTCGTGGCCTGGTACCGGAAGCGGTCGACGAACATCTTGATGCGCGCCACCTCCTCGTCCTGCTCGCGCTTCATCGTCCGCAGCCGGTCCATGCGCGCCTCGTGTTCGCGCAGGTAGTACGAGTAGTTGCCGTGATAGTCGGTGATCGTCCGCAGGCTCAGGTCGGCGATCCGCGTCACCACGGCATCGAGGAAGTACCGGTCGTGCGAGACCAGCATGACCGCGCCCGGGTACTCGTTCAGGTACTCCTCGAGCCAGTTGCGGGCGTCGAGGTCGAGGTGGTTGGTCGGTTCGTCGAGCAGGAGCAGCGACGGGCGCTGCAGCAGCAGCTTGGCGAGCGCGATGCGCATCTGCCAGCCGCCGGAGAAGGTCTCGGTCGGCTTGTCGAGGTCGTCCTCCTCGAAGCCGAGGCCGCGCAGCACCGTGGCGACCCGGAGATCCATGGTGTAGCCATCCAGGCGCCGGAAATCCTCCTGCCCCTCGCTGTACCGCACCAGCGCCGCCTCGTGCGTGGCCTCGTCCAGCGTCGTGTCGGCGAGCTGTTCCTCGAGCCGGTGCAGCTCTTCCTTGAGGGCCAGCAGCGGGCCGAAGGCCTGGCGGGCCTCGTCCACCAGGGTGCGGCCGCCGTACTCGAGGCCGTCCTGGGGCAGGTAGCCGATGGTCATGTCGGACGGCGTCACCACCTGTCCGGCGTCCGGCTCGTCGAGACGGGCCAGGATCTTGAGCAGCGTCGTCTTGCCCGCGCCGTTGGGCCCGCACAGCCCGACGCGATCACGCGCATTCAGCTGCCACGTCACATCGTCGAGCAACACGCGATCGGCAAACGCCTTCCGAAGACCCACCAACTGCAACACGCCGGGGATCGTAGCAGGGGCGCGACTCGGCGGGGAACCGGCGCTGACGATCGCCGTCGGGATTTTCGATCGACGTAAGCGACGTCCCGGATGCACACGCTGGCGGGTGAACGACACGGGCCCTTCGCCCTGCAGGTGTGGCAGTTCCGAGAAAATGTCGCGGGGTGACGTCGGACCGACCACTTTGGCCGGCGCCTTGCACTGGACTGGCGCAGGAGCGTGCCAATGTCCGTTTCTGTCCTCACCGGAGACCAGCTCCGACACCTCGAGGTGTCCGAGCCGACCATTTCAGCCCCCGTGCGTCAGAAGAACAGGACACGGGGAGGCGATGCCCCGAGTGCTGCAGCGCAGATGACGTCCAGCGACGAAGAACTCGTTGCCCGTTCGGCGGGTGGCGACATCGACAGCTTCAACCAGCTGGTGGTTCGCTGGGAGCGGCCGATCTATGCCCTGGCCTACAGGGTGATCGGGCGCGAGGAAGAAGCGCGCGACCTGGTCCAGGAGGCGTTTCTCCGGGCCTATCGGTCGCTCGGGGGCTTCCGTGGCGATGCCAAGTTCTCGTCCTGGCTGTATCGGATTACGCTGAACCTCTGCCGCGACTGGATTCGGCGGCAGAAGCGGGCGCCGTTCGTGGACGCGCCCGACGGCGTGGATGTGATCGAACTGGCCGGCGAGCATGGACCGGTCGAGTCGGTCGAGGATCTGGTGGCGCGGCGCGATCTCGGCGCCGCAGTGAACCGGGCGATGGCGGTGCTGAGCGACGATCAGCGCAAGGCCATTGTCCTCAAGGAATATCAGGGGCTGACCTTCCAGGAGATCGCCGATCTGCTGGATTGCCCCTTGAGCACGGTGAAGACCCGCCTGTATCAGGGGCTGGTCGTGCTCCGGCGCGAGCTGGAGCGGCAGGGCATCACGGCTGACGTGTTGCTGCCGCATGCACGACCGGCGTCTGGCGCGGAGGCGCGTCGACGCTGACGGCAACGTAGATGACCGACGTAACGCCCTGTCCCGACCCCGATGCCCTGCTCGTCCTGCTCTACGACGATGAAGGAACGCCCGATGAGCGCGCGATCCTGCAGGACCACGTCGATCGGTGTCCACAGTGCGCTGACGTCCTGACGTCGCTCGACGCGGCCCGGGGGGTGCTGGGTGCCTGGCACGCTCCACGCCTGCCCCTGGGCTTCGCGTTCGTACGACCCGACCGGTCTCCCGTCCGCACCACGCTGTGGCGCGGCGGGCTCGCCGCCGCGGCGGTGCTCGTCCTCGCGGCCGCCGCCTCCCTCGCACGAATCGACATCCGCTACGACGCGCAGGGGTTCTCCGTGCGGACCGGCGTCACCGCCGAGTCTGCTCCCGAGCGCCCGGCCCTGGACGCGGCCGCCGCCGTCCCACGTCCTGCCGCCTCCGTCCAGGCCCCCCCGTCCCCTTCGGCGCAGGCCGGGTGGGTGGGCACGGCATCATCGGGGGAACCGCCGTGGCGCGCCGACTTCGACCTGCTGGCCACGCAGATTCGCGCCGACGTCAGCCGACTGGTCGAGGAATCGCGGGCCGCTGCCCCGATGGCCCTGAAGGCGTCCGCCCCCGTGGCCGCCGCCGGCCCGGTGCGGACCATGACCGACGCCGAACTCCTCAAGCGCGTCCAGGACCTGCTGGATCAGAGCGAGATCCGGCAGCAGTCCAACCTCGCCCTCCGCGTGACGGAGCTCGGTCGCCAGTTCGAACTCGTACGCCAGAGCGACATCGTGCAGATGGAACAGACGCTCCAGCGCATCGAGCAGCAGCGCAGTGATCTGCTGCGCCGTGTGGCCTCGACCCAGCCACGGCCCTGATCCGGGCGTCTTTACTCCCGTGTCAGCCGCTTCTCGTCCCCGTGTCCCCCGGGCCCTCGCGGCCGTGGGCCTGACGGCGCTCCTGGTGGCGCTCGTGCCCGGCCCGCTGGCGGCGCAGGCGGAGCCTCCATCCGCACCACCCGGGTCGACGCCCGAGATCGGGCGCGGGGCCACGCTCACGGCCCGCTATCACGTCCGCCAGTTGGAGAACGTGCTGGAGCGTGCCGTCCAGCACGCCGCCGACATGATGCGGCGGCGCCTCCAGTCCCTGACGCCCGACGTGCTCGCCATCGCCGGCTCGCCGCGCGCCCAGGGGTTCCGCATCGACGGCTACGGACTGTTCTTCTCGGTCGAGATCCCGCGCCTCAGCGAGAGTGTCAACTGGGCCCTGCGCGTGCTCAGTCAGGATCGGGACCAGCGTGTCCTGGCGTCACTGCAGAAGGTCTTCTCGGCCGAGCAGGACCCCCTGGTGCGCGCCGATCTCGAGCGCGCGATTCGCACCATGCAGCTGCAGCTGGCCATGGTGCCGCGCCCGCCCGCGGCAAGCTCGGTGGACGCGCGCGCAGCCGCCGCGCCCCAGCCACGCATCTTCGTCGAGTCTGCCGGCCCGGCCGCAGCCAACCGGGTGGAGGGCGAGGCCACGCCGCCGGCTGTCACCCCGAGCGGCGGCGTCCAGCTCTCCACGGCGGCCGCCGCTGCTCCGCGACCGGAAGTTCCGGTCGAGGCGATGACCGACCCCAGCTCTGCCTACGAGGACGAGGTCAAGCACGCCCTCGTCGACGCGATGCTCGACTACGCCGGCTCGATCGAACTCCCGTCCTCGGAATGGGTGACGATCGCGGCGCGGGACGCCGGCTACGTGGCCTTCCCCGACAGCGTGTCCGACATGGTCACCGTCACCCTCAGCGTGCGCGTCGCCGATCTGATGGAGTTCCGTGCGCAACGGCTCACGCGTGATCAGGCCCGGACGCGCGTCGTGGTGAAGGAGTTCTGAGGTTCTGCGCTAGAATCCGCCGCATGTTCCGCCTCGATCGACGCCACGTCGTGCTCGCTGCGATGCTCCTGTTCGCCGCCGGATGCGGTCGCTCCGCCAGCGTGCCCGAAGCCATCGAGGTCTACGACGTCAAGACCGGCTACGACGATGGCGGGAGCGCGTCGGGACAGAACCGGCTGCTGCCGACCATCGCCTTCAAGGTTCGCAACAAGGCTGGCCGCACCATCCACAGCGTGCAGTTCAACGCCGTCTTCCGGGTCATCGGCGATCCCGAGGAACTCGGGGCGCAATTGATTCAGGGCATCGACTACGACGGCCTTCCGCCAGGGCAGAGCCTCGGGCCCTTCACCCTGCGCTCGATGTTCGGCTATTCCGGCGAGCAGGCGCGCGTCGAGATGTTCCAGCACCAGAGTTTTCAGGACGTGCAGGTGCAGGTCTTCGCCAAGCAGGGCGGCAACCAGTGGGTGAAGCTCACCGACCTGGTGGTCGACCGCCAGTTGCTGGCGATTGCGCCCGCGCCGGCGGCCCAGCCGTGACCCCACCGCACACGACGTCCGGCGGTGCCTCCGCCGGTCCGCCGCTCCAGCTCGAGCGGCGCCTCTCGGCCTACGACGCGGCGGCCGTCGTCGTCTCCAACGTCATCGGCAGCGGCATCCTCTTCATGCCGGCCATCGTCGCCGGCATGGTCGGCAATCCCGGTGCCATGCTGGCCGTGTGGTTCGGCGGCGGCATCCTCGCCTTTGCCGGCGCCATGGCCTATGCCGAGCTGGCGGCGTTGCGCCCCAAGTCGGGCGGGGAGTACGTCTACTTGCGGGAGGCCTTCGGCCCCCTGGCGGCGTTCCTCACGGGGTGGACGTCGTTCGTCGCGGGCTTCTCCGGCGCCATTGCGGCGACGTCGGTCGGGCTCGCCGGATTCCTGGGCCGGTTCTTTCCGGCCGCCGGGGACGCGACGCCGTGGGTGACGCTGCCGCTCGGCCTGGTCACGCTGAGCCTGTCGCCGCAGAGTCTGGTCGCCCTCACGGCCATCTTCGGGCTGTCGCTGGTGCACATCCTCGGCATCGGTCCCGGGCGCCTCGTGCAGAACGCCCTCGCGCTGGTGAAGGTGTGCGCCCTGCTCATCTTCGTCGCGGCCGGCCTGTCGATCGGCAACGGGTCCACGACGCACTTCTCCGGCGACGCGCCGTGGGTCCCCTCCGGGATGCTGCTGGCGCTGATTCCGGTCATGTTCAGTTACTCGGGCTGGAATGCCGCGGCGTACCTGGCCGAGGAGGTCAAGGACCCGACCCGCAACGTGCCGCGGGCGCTCGCCATGGGCACCATCGCCGTCGTGCTCGTGTACGTCGCGATGAACGTGGTGTACCTGTATGCCCTCGACATCGAGGCCATGGCCTCGGTGCAGGTCCGCATCGTGGATGCGGCGGCCGAGGTGCTCTTCGGGCCGCGTGTGGCCGACGTGCTCACCGTGGTGAGCATCTTCATCGTGCTCGGCAGCATCAGCGCCAACATCTTCGCGGGGCCGCGCGTGTACTACGCCATGGCGCGCGACGGGCTGTTCCTGGCGGCGGCCGCGCGCGTCAGCCCGCGCACGCACACCCCGGCCTTCGCCATCGGCGCCCAGGCGGTGTGGAGCGCCGTGCTGGTGCTCACGGGGACCTTCGAACGGCTCGTCACCTACACCGGGTTCGCCGTCGTCCTGTTCGCGGGCATCGCCGTGCTCGCCCTGTTCGTGCTGCGTCGTCGCGAGCCCGACGCCCCGCGTCCGTTCCGGGCCCTCGGCTATCCGATTGCCCCGGGCCTGTTCGTGCTCGCGAGCGCCGCCATGGTCGTCAACGCGATCTGGCGCGAACCCCTGCCGTCGCTTGGCGGACTCGCCATTCTCGCGGCAGGCATCCCGGTGTACTGGCTGTTCCAGCGCCGACTGTAGCGGCTTCGCTATCAATGCCGGAATGCCGGAATGCCGTATGCCGGCATGCGCCTGAGCCCTGAGCCCTGAGCCTTGCTTTCTGAGCCTCGAGCCTTGAGCCCTGAGCCCCTCTATCGCCGTGCCAGCGCCAGGCCGCACACCGCGGCGATGCCGAGATCGAGGGCGGCGCCGCCCCACAGCATGAGGATGCCGCTCTGCACGGCCATCACACTCCAGGCCCCGGCCGCGGCCAGTTTCACGCCGATCCCGAACACCCACAGGTAGGCACGCACGGCCGGGCCTGGCATCCGGAAGGCGCCGATGCCCGAGCCGGCGAGCACGATGCCGAGCGATGCGCCCAGCAGACGGGCCGCCGTCGAACCGAGCCCGTCGGCGCCTGGCATCAGGAGCGCGGGCGCCAAGGCAACGAGGGCCCCTGCAACGACGTTGCAGAGGCCCAGGAAGGACAGCGCACGCTCCGGCGACATGCGCCGGAGTCTATCAGCGGCGCTTCAGCTCGGTCCGGTAGGTGGTCGTCTCGCCGGCGAGGACGTTGACGTCGAAGGTCGTGGTCTCGTAGCCGGCGGCGCGCAGTTCGATGCGGTGCGCACCCTGGACGATCTTCAGGCGCTGCATCGCGCCGTCGAAGTCGTCGACGCGTCCCGCGTAGAAGCCGTCGACGTAGACCTCGGCGTCGCGCGGCTCGACCTTCAGGCGAAGCCCGCCCGTCGGGCCATTGGCATCGAGCGGATTGGCGGCCCCCGCCGGTGCCTGCGGTCGGCCTTCATCGTCGTAGGTATACCCGCCGCCGCCGCCGCCCCCGCCGTCCCAGGCCCCGAACCCACCGGCGCCTGCGCCACCCCCGAAGTAGGGGTCATAGGGATAGCCGCCCCAGCCCCCCATGCCCATGCCCATGCCACCCATGAATCCGCTCCACATCCACGGATCCCAGAAGTAGCCCAACCCGAGTCCCCCGAAGCCCCACGGGTAGAAGTACCAGTTGTCGGGACCCCAGAAGACCGGACCGGAGATGATCGGCGGCAGCGTGGCGATGGAGCCGCGGGGCACGCCGTAGCCCGTCACTGGCGCGCCGTTCCTGGCGCGGGTGTAGGGGGGCACGGTCAGGCTGCCGGTGCCGCCGCTGCCACCGGCAACCCTGGCGGGCCGACGTCCGCCGGACGATGGCGAGGATGTCGGCTCGCTCGGGCGGCGCGTCACGCCGCCGCCCCCACCCCAGGGGGAGCTGCCGCCTCCTCGAGGCACGGCCACACTGCCGGTGCTGGTGCCGCCACCACCACTGGAGCCGCTGCCGCCGGAGCTTCCCCCCGAGTCACCGCCGGGGTTCCGCGGGCGCTGATCGGCATGCAGGAACGAAGGCGCGCTCGCGAAGACGAGACCCGCAAGCAGGAACGAGGTGATGTGTGTGCTCTTCATGGTGCACTCCGGACGTCTCTCCGGCCCTCAAGTTGCAACAAGCCTGCCACGCCCCGACGTGCGTCAGGCGCGGGTCGCGCCCGGAACTGGCCCAGCCGTTGTCTCCGGGAGGCTCCACGCCGTCGCCCGCAGAGTACGATAGGGGGCCCGTGCGTTCCGTCCGCCCACTCCTGCTCAGCGTCCTGCTCGCCAGTATGCTCCCGGTCGCCATGTCGTGCGGGAAGAAGGGGCCGCCCCTGGCGCCCCTGCGGCCGAGCCCGGCTGTCATCTCCGACGTCAAGGCCACGCGTCTTGCCGACACCGTCCAGCTGCAGTTCACCATCCCCACGGGCAATGCCGACGGCACCACACCGGCCGATCTGGCCTACGTCGACGTGTTCGCGGTCACGGGCAAGGCCGAAGGGCCGCTCGGGCGCGCGCTGACCGTCCGCGAGATCGAGACGCTGGCCACCAGAGTCGGTCGCGTCGAGGTGCAGCCGCCCCCGCCCGAGGAGGAGGAGGAGGACGCCGCGCCCGCCGATCCGGCGGCACCGCCCGTCGTCGCCGCGCCGGTCGATGCGCGCCCCGTCCAGGGCACGGTCGCGCGTGTCGAGGAGACGCTGACCGACACCCTCCGCACCACCATCTTCGAGCATCCTGACGCGGAGAAGATCGCCAGAGTCCGTGCCGCGGCAGGCGACGAGATCGACGAGGCACCGGTCGCCTCCACCGAGGGGAGCGGGCGGACCTTGTTGTGGCCGCAGCCGCAGCCTCAGGTGTCGCGCGCCTACATCACCATCCCGTACTCCACGCGCGGCGTGGCAGGCCCGCCGTCGACACCGCTGGCCGTGCCGCTCGTGCCGGCGCCACTGGCGCCCCCGGCGCCCACGGTCACCCACGACGCCGCGTCGTTCTCGCTGACGTGGACGACCCCACCGGGCGTACAGGTGCCGCTGCAGCCCACGGTCACCGAGGCGGCGTACAAGGAGGCGGTGGCGGCGGGGAATGCCGAGGCGTCGCTCCCGGCGCGGCCGCTCGTCACCTACGGCACGCCCCACACGTATCGCGTCTACGAGGTGCCGGCGCCGGGCAGCACGACCGCGGCCTCGCCGGTGCCGGTCAACACCGCGCCGATCGAGACCGCGTCCTTCACCGACCCGCGCATCACCTTCGGCGTGCCGCGGTGCTATGCGGTACGCACAGTGGAGAAGCGCGGCGCGATCACGATCGAGAGCCCGCTGTCGCCGCCGACGTGCCTGACGGCCGTCGACACCTACCCGCCGCCGGCGCCGACCGGCCTGGTTGCGGTGGGCAGCGGTGGCGGGGTGTCGCTCATCTGGGAGCCGGTCGCGGCCCCCGATCTCGCCGGCTACCTGGTGTTGCGCGGTGTCGAAGGCGAGGCGCTCAAGCCGGTCACCGAGGCGCCGGTCACCGAGGCGACGTATCGCGACACCACGGCCCAGCCTGGCGTGATGTACATCTATGCGGTCGTGGCGGTGGACAGGTCCACGCCCGCCAACGCCAGCCCCGAGAGCAACCGCGTGCGGGAGAGTGCCCGATGACGACCATGCGCAGGATCTTCAGGACCCCGGCCGGATACGTGGTCGACGCCGACGGCGTGTACCGCACCCTCGAGGGCGATCTCTTCGGCGAGTGGCACGCCGGCGCCGAGGTGCCGGCGCCGACGACGCTGCTGGCCCCGGTGATGCCGTCGAAGATCGTGTGCATCGGCCTCAACTACAAGGACCACGCCGCCGAACAGGGCAAGCCGCTGCCGGCCGAGCCGTTGCTGTTCCTCAAGCCGTCGAGCGCCATCATCGCGCCTGGCGAGGCCATCGTCCTGCCTGCCGGCGTCGGCCGTGTCGACTACGAATCGGAAGTGGCCGTGGTCATCGGTCGCCGCGCCACGAAGGTCTCCGAAGCCGACGCGCTCTCGTACGTCTTCGGCCTCACGTGCATGAACGACGTCACCGCGCGCGACCTGCAGAAGAAGGACGGGCGCTACACCCGGGCCAAGGGCTTCGACACCTTCGCGCCGCTCGGCCCGTGCATCGCGACGGGGCTCTCGACGGACGACCTGGCCGTGTCCGGCCTGCTCAACGGCGAGGTGCGACAGCAGTCGAGCACCCGCGAACTGATTTTCCCCGTGGCAACATTGATCGCGTACATCTCGCGCATCATGACCTTGCTGCCCGGCGACATCGTGTCGACCGGCACCCCGGCCGGCATCGGCCCGCTGCAGGCGGGCGACGAGATCGTCGTCCGCGTGCAAGGCATCGGGGAACTGCGCAATCCAGTCAGGAGCGACTCATGAAGTTCTTCGTCGATACCGGCAACATCGCCGACATCACCCGCCTCCACGCCCTCGGCATTGTCGATGGCGTCACGACCAACCCCTCGCTGATGGCCAAGGAGAGCCGGAAGCCGCACGAGATCCTCAAGGAGATCTGCGACCTCGTCCAGGGGCCGGTCAGCGGCGAGGTGGTCGCCACCGACTACGAGGGGATGATGCGCGAGGGCCGCGAGCTCCGCGAGATCTCCGAGCACATCATCGTCAAGGTGCCGTTCACGCCGGCCGGTGTGCAAGCCTGCAAGACGCTCACCGAGGAAGGCACCCGCGTCAACGTGACGCTGGTCTTCTCGGCGGCCCAGGCGCTGATCGCGGCCAAGGTCGGGGCCTACTTCGTCAGCCCGTTCGTCGGCCGCCTCGACGACATCGGCCACGACGGCATGGATCTCATCGAGGACATCGTCGAGATCTACGACAACTACGAGTTCTCGACGCAGGTGCTCGTGGCCAGCACGCGCGGACCGCTGCACATCATCCAGGCGGCCAAGCTCGGCGCCGACATCTGCACCTGTCCCCCCGCCGTGCTCGACGCGCTCTTCAAGCATCCGCTGACCGACATCGGCCTCGAGCGGTTCCTGAAGGACTGGGAGAAAGCGCAGCAGAAGTAGCCCATGCCGCAAGAGACTCCGTCGGCGCGCCTCGCCGCGCTCGAGCAGCGGGCCGAGCTCGGCGGCGGTGCCGAGCGCATCGCCCGTCAGCACGAGGCCGGCAAGCTCACCGCGCGCGAGCGCATCGAGCGCCTGTTCGACCCCGGCACCTTCGAGGAAACGGACAAGCTCGTCGTCCATCGCTGCCGTGACTTCGGCATGGACGCGCAGCTGATTCCCGGCGACGGCGTGGTGTGCGGCAGCGGCCGGATCGACGGCCGCGTGGTCTACGCCTTCGCCCAGGACTTCACCGTCTTCGGCGGATCGCTCTCGGAGACCAACGCGGCGAAGATCTGCAAGGTGATGGACCAGGCCATGAAGGTGGGCGCGCCCATCGTCGGCCTGAACGATTCCGGCGGCGCCCGCATCCAGGAAGGCGTCGCCTCGCTGGCCGGGTATGCCGACATCTTCCTGCGCAACACCCTCGCCTCCGGCGTGGTGCCGCAGATCTCGGCCATTCTCGGGCCGTGTGCCGGCGGGGCGGTCTACTCGCCGGCGATCACCGACTTCAACGTCATGGTCGAGCACACGAGCTACATGTTCGTGACCGGCCCCGACGTGATCCGGACCGTCACCCACGAGGACGTCACCAAGGAGGACCTCGGGGGTGCCATGACGCACAACGCGCGCAGCGGCGTCGCCCACTTCGCCGTGCACGACGACGAAGCGGCCCTGGCGCTGGTGCGCGAACTGCTGTCGTACCTGCCCTCCAACAACGTCGACGATCCGCCGACCGTGGCCTCGTCGGACCCCGTCGATCGCGAGGTGCCCGAACTGGACACCCTCGTGCCGTCGTCGCCGAATCAGCCGTACGACATGCACGAGGTGATTGCCGCGGTCGTCGACGAGGGCGTCCTGCTCGAGGTGCAGCAGCACTACGCGCGCAACATCCTCATCGGCTTCGCGCGCATGGGGGGCAGACCGGTGGGCATCGTCGCCAATCAGCCGGCGCACCTGGCGGGCACGCTCGACATCGACGCCTCGGTCAAGGCGGCGCGCTTCGTCCGCTTCTGCGATGCGTTCAACGTCCCGCTGGTCACCTTCGAGGACGTGCCGGGGTTCCTGCCGGGCACGGTGCAGGAGTTCGGCGGCATCATCCGCCACGGCGCCAAGCTGCTGTATGCCTACGCCGAGGCGACCGTCCCCAAGATCACCGTCATCACCCGGAAGGCGTACGGCGGCGCCTACTGCGTGATGTCGAGCAAGCACCTGCGGACCGACGTCAACCTGGCGTGGCCGACCGCCGAACTCGCCGTCATGGGACCGGAGGGCGCGGTCAACATCCTCTACAAGCGCGAGATCGAGACGGCCCCGGATCCGGTCGCAGCGCGCGCGGCCCGGGCGGAGGAGTTCCGCGAGGCCTTCGCCAACCCGTACGTGGCGGCGACCCGCGGCTTCCTCGACGAGGTGATTCCGCCCCGTCTGACCCGTCAGCGCATCTGCCGGGCGCTCGACCGGCTGCAGACCAAGCGCGAGACCATGCCGGCCAAGAAGCACGGGAACATCCCGCTGTGAGCCAGACGGCAGGCGCACGGCCAATGCCGATGAAGACGATCCTGATCGCGAACCGGGGAGAGATTGCCGTCCGCATCATGCGGGCCTGTCGCGAGATGGGCCTCGGCACCGTCGCGATCTACTCGGACGTCGATCGCGAAGCGCGTCACGTGCGCTACGCCGACCGCGCCTTCCCGCTGGTCGGCAACGCGCCGTCGGACACCTACCTGCGCATCGACAAGATCCTCGACATCGCGCGCCTGAGTGGCGCCGACGCCGTGCACCCGGGCTACGGCTTCCTGGCCGAGAACGAGGCGTTCGCCCAGGCCTGCCTCGAGGCCGGGCTGACCTTCATCGGGCCCACCCCGGACGTCATCGCCCGCATGGGCAGCAAGACGACGGCGCGCGACTGCGCCATCGCGGCGGGCGCCCCCGTGGTGCCCGGCACCCAGACGCCCGTGACCCCCGACGTGGCCGACGCCGAGGTGCAGCGACTGGCCGACGCCGTCGGCTATCCGCTGATGGTCAAGGCCGTCGCCGGCGGTGGCGGCAAGGGCATGCGCGAGGTGCGCGAGGCCGCCACGCTCGTCGACGCCGTGCGGACGGCGCGCTCGGAAGCGCTCGGCGCCTTCGGTGACGCCGCCGTCTACTTCGAGCGGCGCGTCCTGCGGCCGCGTCATGTCGAGATCCAGTTGCTGGCCGATCAGCACGGCACCGTCATTCCCTTCGTGGAACGCGAATGCTCCGTGCAGCGCCGGCACCAGAAGGTCATCGAGGAGTCGCCGGCCCCGCGCTTCTCCGACGATCTGCGTCGCCGCATGGCCGACGCGGCCGCCGCCGTCGCACGCGCGGCCGGCTACACCAACGCCGGCACGATCGAGTTCCTCGTCGACGCCGACGATGCCTTCTACTTCCTCGAGATGAACACGCGGTTGCAGGTCGAGCATCCGGTCACCGAGATGGTCACCGGCGTCGATCTCGTCCAGTGGCAGATCCGCATCGCGCGCGGCGAGCGCCTGACGCTGTCGCCCGAACAGGCCCTGACCCCGCGCGGGCACGCAATCGAGTGCCGCGTGTACGCCGAGGACCCCGATCAGCGCTTCATGCCGCGACCGGGCCGCATCACCTCGCTGGCCGTGCCCGGCGGTCCGGGCATCCGCGACGACAGCGGCGTCGAGGTCGGCTTCGAGGTGCCCATCTACTACGACTCGATGATCTCCAAGCTCATCGCCTGGGGCACCGACCGCGAGCAGGCGCGCTGCCGCATGCTGCGCGCGCTCGGCGAGTACCACGTCGGGGGCATCCCCACGACCCTGCCGTTCTTCCGCTGGATGCTCGAGCAGCCGGCCTTCATCCGCGGTGAACTGGACACGACCATGCTCGATGCCGAACTGGAGCGTCGAGCCGGCGAGCCCTTCGTGCCCGTCACCGACGCCCACCTGGATGCCGCCCTGCTGGCCACGGCGTCCTCGGCCTTCCTGGCCGCTCGTCGCGCCACCCATGCCGCGCTGCCGGGCACGGCCGCGCGGTCGGGATGGGCCACGGCGGCGAGACTGGGCGCCCTCAGAAAGTAGAATTTCCTCGTGTCCATGCGGCTGCACATCGAGCAGGGCGGACGGGTTCGCCAGGTCACCGTGTCGTCCGGCGCCCTGCCGGGCGAGGTTGCGCTGCACCTGGACGACACCGTCCTGGTCTGTGACGTGCGCGATCTCGGCCACGGCCGCCTCAGCCTGCGGCTGCCCGACGGCTCGATGCGCGATGTCGTCGTCGAAATGGATCCGATACCGGGTCACCGCACGGTCCACGTCCAGGGTGTGCGGGTGCCGACGATGGCCTCGACCCGCGTGCGGCGGGGGGCCTCGGGTGTCGCCGCGCATGCGGGGCCGCTGCGCATCGTGGCACCGATGCCCGGCAAGGTCGTCCGCCTGCCGGTCAGGCCCGGTGACCGGGTCGAAGCGCACCAACCCGTGGTCGTGATCGAAGCGATGAAGATGGAGAACGCCCTGTCTGCAGGTCGCGCCGGCACGGTCCGGGAGGTGCTCGTGCAGGAGGGCATGTCGGTCGAGGCCGGTCGTCCACTCGTGGTCCTGGAGTGAGCGTGCCGGACGAACCCACCAGTGCCACGCCGGACCCGGTCCCCGAGTCGCCGCGACCCGCACGGGTACGTGGCCGCAAGCGCCGGCTCGCCTGGCACCTGAGCAAGCGCGCCTCGGCGCTGCTCATCGCCACCGTCGCCGCGGCGCTCGTGTCGGTGTTGGCCGTCGATCTGGGGCCGAGCCTGCGCGGCCTCGCCGAGCGGCAGGGCAGCAAGCAGTTGCAGCGCCCGCTGCACATCGGCGGGCTCTCCGTGCGGCTCATCCGCGGCGAGTTCATCGTCGACCGTCTGCGCATCGAGGGACTGACCCCGGGCGATGCACCGTTCTTCACCGCCGAACGCATCACCATCGGCATGCCCTGGTGGTCGATCGTGCGCGGTGAACTCGTCGTCCAGGACGTGTCGATGCGCGACTGGACGATGAACATCGAGCAGTTCGCCGGAGGCCGGCACAACTTTCCGAAACTCACGCTGCCGAAGTCGGACGGCAAGAAGCGCTTCGTCACCACCGTGCGCCAGTTCAGCGGCACGCGCGGCCGCGTCCGCTACACCGACCATGGCATGCCGTGGAGCCTCGACGCGCCCAACCTCGAACTCCGCATCGCCAAGAGCGACAAGTATCGCGGTCAGGTGTCGTTCCGCGACGGGCTGATCTCGATCATGAAGTACGAGCCCATGTGGGCGCACATGACGTCGGGCTTCGTCATCGACGGCGGGCACGTCGTGCTGCCGGACATCGAACTGCAGGGAGACGGCTCGACGTCGCAGATTCACGGCGACGTCAACGTCGGCAACTGGCCCGAGCAGGTCTACGACATCGAGCGGTCCACGATCGACTTCGCCCGCATGCGTGCCCTGTTCTTCGCCAGCCGCGACTTCACGCTCGAGGGCACGGGGTTGTTCACCGGGCGCTTCGCGCTCGGCAAGGGATTCCGCGAACTGACCGGGCGATTCGAGAGCCCGCACACGCGGCTGACACGGTTCGACTTCGACGATGTGCGCGGGTCGCTGCTGTGGACGCGCGACAAGTTCGAGGTGCTGGAGTCGCGCATGGCCTTTGCCGGCGGCGACCTCGACCTGCGGTATGCCTACGCGCCCCTCGGCGCACCGACACCGGCGCATCAGCGGCTGGACGCACGCTACCGCAACGTCGACGTGGAGCAGGTCTCGCGCGTCATCGGCCTGGACGGCATGCAGGTCGCCGGACGTGCCGACGGTCGCCACCTGCTCGATTTCCCGTCAGGACGGTTCGATCAGCGGACCGGCGACGGCGAGATGATCGTCAGTGCCCCCGAGGGTCAGCGCATGCAGGGGCGCGAACTGATCGATCTCGCCGGGGGCCCGGCGGTGCCGCCCGCGGCGCTCGACCGCGATGCCGCGCTCGACCGCGATGCCGCGCTCGGGCGCGTGCCCGTCGTCGCCGACCTGCACTACACGTACACGGGTGACCGCATCGAGATGGCGCGCAGCTACGCCGCGACTCTCGACACCTACGTGGAGTTCAGCGGCCAGACCGATGGCCTGGCGGCGTCGGCCTTCGATTTCCACGTGACCAGTCGCGACTGGCAGGAGAGCGACAAGCTGCTGGCCGGCATCATGACGGCGGCCGGCGCGCGCACCCGACCGGTGCCGGTCGGAGGCTCGGGGACGTTCGACGGCCGGATGACGGGCCGCTTCGGCGCGCCGCGCATCGAAGGGCAGTTCGCGGGGCGCGACCTGCGCGCCTGGGACGTCACCTGGGGCACGGCCCGCACGGCACTCGTGGTCGAGAACAGCTACGTCGACATCGCCGACGCCGAGATCGAGAAGGACGAGGCGCGGATGCGGGTCGGCGGGCGCTTCTCGCTCGGCTTTCCGCGTCGGGATGGCGGCGAGGAGATACGGGCCCGCATCCAGATGTTCGACTGGCCGCTGCGGGATCTCCGCCATGCCTTCGTCCTGGACGACTACCCGGTGGACGGCCCGCTCTCGGGAGACTTCCGGCTGCAGGGCGACTACCGCGGGCCCGTGGGGTTCGGTCGGCTCCGGCTCGACAAGGGCGTGGCCTACGACGAGCCCTTCGACACGGCCACGTCGGCGCTGCGTTTCGACGGGCTCGGCGTCGCGATGGACGACCTCGTCATCACCAAGACCGGCGGACACGTCAACGGCTCGGCCTACATCGCGTGGGCCGGCACCTACCGTTTCAAGGTCGACGGCCGCGGCATTCCCGTGTCGAGCGTCTACGCGCTCACCTGGGACGGCGTGCCGCTGACCGGCACGCTGCGGATGACGGCCGAGGGCGACGCCACGTTCCAGGCACCCCGCTACGACGTTCGCGCCGCCATCGACGACCTCTACGTCGGTGACGAGGGCATCGGCCAGGTCACCGCGCAGCTCTCCATCCGCGACCAGCAGATGTACGTCGACGCGCTGGAGATGGCGTCCTCCCGGCTGGCCGTGTCGGGCACGGGGCGCATGCCGTTCGACGACAACGCCGACAGCGACTTCACGCTGACCTTCGTCAACACGTCACTGGACCCGTACCTCCGCGTCTACAGCCCGACGTTCTCCCCCTTCACGACGATGGTGGGGTCCGGCATGCTGCGGCTGATCGGGCCGTTCAACGACTCGAGCCGCCTGAAGGGCGACCTGCGCGTCGACGCCCTCGGCATCCGCCTCATCGACTACCAGATCCGCAATGACGGCCCGGTGCGGCTGGCTCTCGGGCAGAACCGCCTGCAGATCGACCGCATGCAACTGGTCGGCGAGGGCACCCGCCTGGACGTGGTCGGCGACGTGGATTTCGGCACCGAGCGCATGAGCATCCGCCTGCTCGGGGATGCCAACCTCGGGCTGCTGCAGGGCGCGCTGCAGGATGTGCGTGCCTCCGGCGCCGCGGAGGTGTCGGCCGAGATCAGCGGCTCCTGGCGGGCTCCCGTCGTCGGCGGCAGCGCGCTGATCGCCGACGGACGCCTGCGGTACGGCGGGCTGCCGCATTCGCTCGAGGCCATCAACGGCACCGTGCGCTTCGACACGGGCGGCGCCTCCCTCGAGGGCGTCAATGCCCGCCTCGGCGGTGGGCCGGTGCGCTTCGGCGGACGGGTGACCTTCGCCGGCGTGACGCCGAGCGAGTTCAACGTGACGGCGACCGGGTACGAGATGCGCATCCGGTATCCGGAGGGCTTCCGCTCGATCATCGATGCGGAACTGGCCCTGCGCGGGCCGGTGGCCCAGCCGACGCTCAGCGGCACCGTCAACGTGCGCGACGCCGTGCTGACCCGCGCCATCGACACGAGCGGGACCGGCGTGCTCGGCCTCGCCGGCGGCACGCCCACGGCGGCGCTGGCGAGCACCGAGCCCGGCTATCCGCTGCGCTTCGACCTGCGCGTGGCGGCGCCCTCGACGCTGCGCATCGAGAACAACTCGGCCCGGCTGGTGTCGAGCGCCGATCTGACGCTGCGCGGCACGTACGACCGCCCGCAGCTGTTCGGGCGCGCCGAGGTCGAGCGTGGCGAGGTGTTCTTCGAGGGCAAGCGCTACAACGTGCGCCGCGGCGTCATCGACTTCTCGAACCCGACCCGCATCGAGCCGTTCTTCGACATCGAGGCCGAGACGCGCGCCCAGGTGCCCGGGCAGATCTACATCGTCACGTTCCGCGTCTCGGGCACGCCCGACCGCTTCGTCTTCGATCTGGCCTCCGACCCGCCGCTCAACGCCGTCGACATCATGGCGCTGCTGTTTGGCGACGTGCGCGACCCGGTCAACGCCGAGTTGCGCGCCCTGCGCGCGCCCAACCAGATCGAGCAGGACCTCATCGCCGCCCGCGCCGCGCGCCTGCTGGCCAGCCCCATCTCGCAGAACGTCAGCCGCGTCGCCGAACAGGCCCTCGGCGTCGACTCGGTGCAGATCACGCCATCGCTCGTCAACATCGGGCAGCAGTCCTCGCGCCTCAGCCCGGGAGCCCGCCTGACCATCGGCAAGCGGATCAGCGAGCGCCTCTACCTGACCTTCGCGCAGCTGCTGACGTCCGAGCAGCGCGATCAGCTCATCCTGCTGGAGTTCACCCAGAGCGACCGACTGTCGTGGATCGTCTCGCAGAACGAGGACGACACCTACGCCATCGACGTCAGGGTCAGGCACGTCTTCTGATGCGTCTCGCTGCCGTCCCCATCGTGCTGGCGATCGCGCTGTGCAGCCCGCTCCCCCTGCGCGCCCAGCCCGCGACGCCGACGCCCGCGGTCGTGCTCGGCCAGCGCGTCACCGCGCTCCGCATCGTGGTGGACGGCGTGCCTTCGGCCGATCCGGCGCTGCTGGGGCTCCTCGACGTGGTCGTGGGCCGTCCGCTCGACCCCTCGCAGGTGCGATCGTCGATCGAACACCTCGTCCACCTGCGGCGGTTCGCGACGGTCGATGTGCTGGCCGAGCCCGACGCCGACGGCGTACTCGTGCGGGTCGCCCTGACGTCGGCCCAGCGCATCGGCGACGTGCGGGTGGACGGGGCGCTGCGCCCCTTCGGACGGGATGTCGTCCGCGAGGCACGCGACCGGATGGGCACCGGCGCGCTGACCTCGCAGTCGGGAGCGGCCGTCGCTGCCGCGCAGGATGCCCTCGGCGCGCGCGGCTACCTGCGGCCCTCCTTCGCCACCCGCCTCGAGGCGACCGACCGACGGGACGTGGTGACGCTGGTCCTCACCGGCGACCCGGGCCCGCGGTGGCAGATCGCCCGGGTCACGCTCACGGGACTGCCGAGCGAGGAGCAGGCGGAGGCGATCAAGGCCATCGGCATCACCACTGGCATGCCGTACGACCGCGCCGACCTCGACGATCGCATCCAACGCTACACCGCCAGGCTCCGCGCCGCCGGGTACTACGAGGCCGTGGTCCGCACCACGCCCGTGCCGGGGCAGGCGGCGACGTCGATCGACCTGGCCGTCGACGTCACGCGCGGTCCGCTCGTGTCGCTGTCGTTCGAGGGCGATCCGCTGCCAGAGGCGGTCCGGCGCGAACTCGTGCCCGTGCGCGAGGAGGCCAGCGTCGACGAGGACCTGCTGGAGGACTCCCGCAACCGCATCACCAGCTGGCTGCAGGAACGGGGCTACTGGCGCGCCCGCGTGTCCTACTCGCGGCGGCAGACCGAGACCGGACTCGACGTGATCTTCACGGTCGCGCGGGGACGCATCTATCGCGTGCGTTCACTGCTCATCGGCGGCGCCCAGGCGCTGCCCGAACCGACGCTGCGCCAGCGCATCCCCATCGAGTCGGGCGATCTCTTCACGCCCTCGGCGCTGGGCAGCGGCATCGTCGCCATCACCCAGCTGTATCAGAACAGCGGCTTTCCCGCGGCACGGGTCGAGCAGGCGCTCGCCGACGTCAGCGCCCCGTCGCTGTCGCCCGACGTGGAAGGGGCCCTCGAGATTCGCCTCCGGGTCAACGAGGGGGTGCGCGCGACCGTGTCACGCATCACCTTCGAGGGCGTGCGCGCGCTCGACGAGGCCACCTTGCGAACGGCGCTGACCATCGCGCAGGGACAGCCGTTCTCGTCGGCAGCCGTGGTCGCGAGTCGCGAAGCGGTCCTGCGCCGCTACCTGGACGACGGCTACCGGCAGGCGCAGATCGAGGCCCGGCTCGACAACGAGGCGACCCCAGGGGCCATCGCCGTCACCTTCGTGCTCACCGAGGGGCGCCAGACCCTCGTCGATCGGATCCTCGTCGTCGGCAACGCCCGCACCAGCGAGGACACGATCCGCCGCGAGTTGCGCATCGAGCGCGGCCAGCCGTTCGGCCTCAGTCGCGTCTTCGAGAGCCAGCGCCGGCTGACGGCCCTCGGGCTGTTCCGCAGCGTGCGCATCGTCGACGTCGGACAGGCCAACGTCGACACCCACGACGTCATCATCACCGTCGAGGAGGCGCCCGTGACCACCGTCGGCTACGGCGCCGGGCTCCAGGGGGGCCAGCGCCTGCGGACGGTGGAGGAGACGGGGGCGGTCGAGGAGACCATCGAGTTCGCCGCCCGCGGCTTCTTCGAAGCGGGGCGCCGCAACCTCTGGGGCAAGAACCGGGCGGTCAGCCTGTTCCTGCGCGCCAGCGTGCGTCCGCGCGACTACCCCGGCGACCCCGAGCGCGACGGCAGTGGCCTCGCGCTCAACGAGTACCGCGTCCTCGGCACCTGGCGCGAGCCGCGCGCCCTGCTCGACAGCGCCAATCTCGACGTCACGGCGTTCGTCGAGCAGGCGATCCGATCGAGCTTCAGCTTCCGGCGACAGCAGGCCCGCGTCGACTGGTCGCGGCTGTTCGGCGAGCACATCACGTTCGTGGCGCGTTACGGGTTCGGACGGACCGAGCTGTACGACGCGCGCATCGCCCCCGAGGACCAGCTCAACGTCGACCGCCTCTTCCCGCAGGTGCGCATCTCGTCGGTGACCAACTCGGTGATTCGCGACACCCGGGACGACCCGCTCGACCCGGGCAAGGGCACGTTCGTCGCCGTCGACGGCGAGTTCGCCGGGCGATCGATCGGGTCGGAGGTCGGCTTCGCCAAGACCCTCCTGCAGGGATTCGTCTACCGCCGCGTGCCGGGGCCGCGGCGGATCGTCATCGCCGGCGGCGCGCGGCTCGGCCTCGCCCGCGGCCTGCCGCGCGAGATCGTCCGCCTCGGCGACGATGGGCAGCCGCTGTTCGGCCCGGATGGGCAGTCGCTGATCGATGTGGTGAACGACCTGCCGGCCGCCGAGCGCTTCTTCGCCGGCGGCGACAGCACCGTGCGGGGGTTCGCGCAGGACCGGCTCGGTGAGCCGTCGACGCTGGATCGCAACGGCCTGCCGACCGGCGGCAACGCCCTGCTGATCTTCAACGGCGAGGTGCGGGTCCCGGTCTGGCGGGGACTGGTCGCGGCCGGCTTCTTCGATGCGGGCAACGTCTTCGCGCGGGTCTCCAGCCTCGATGTCGGCGCCATCCGGAGCGCGGCCGGGCTTGGTCTCCGCTACCTGTCACCCATCGGTCCGATCCGGATCGACCTCGGCTTCAAGCTCGATCCGCAGACCTTCGCCAACGGCAGGCGCGAGAGCCGCACGGCGCTGCACATCACGGTCGGGCAGGCGTTCTAGGAGGCTCGCGTCGCTCGGTGCCATGCGGAATGCCGGAATGCCGGAATGCCGGGATGCCGAATGCCGAAAGGGCGAAAAGGGCGAAAAGGGCGAAAAGGAGGAAGGCCGAAGGGGGAAGGGGGAAGCGAAGGCCGTCAGCGGAACCAGTTGTACTTGACGATGCACCACAGGGCGCGGACGCCGTCTTTCCAGCCGATCTTCTTGCCCTCTTCGTAGGTGCGCCCGTCGTAGGAGATCCCGACCTCGTAGATGCGGACGCCGAGCTTGGCCACCTTGGCCGTGATTTCGGGCTCGAATCCGAACCGGTTCTCCTCCACCGTGATGCGCTGGAGCACCTCGCGACGGAAGACCTTGTAGCAGGTCTCCATGTCGGTCAGGTTCAGGTTCGTGAAGGCGTTGGAGGCAAGGGTGAGGAACTTGTTGCCCATGAAGTGCCAGAAGTACAGCACCCGGTGCGTTTCGCCGCCGGCAAAGCGAGACCCGAAGACCACGTCGGCGCGGCCCTCGATGATGGGCTTGAGCAGCTTGGGATATTCCTGCGGGTCGTACTCCAGATCGGCGTCCTGGATGATCACCACGTCGCCGGTCGCCGAGGCGAACCCGGTGCGCAGCGCGGCGCCCTTGCCCTGGTTGCGTTCGTGGTACAACACGCGGACATTGGCGGGGAGGCTGGTCCTGCGCAACAGTTCGCGCGTCCCGTCGGTGGAGCAGTCGTCCACGAGGACGAGCTCCTTCTCGATGGCAACCTCCTGCACGCGGTCGAGCAGGTGCAGCAGCGTATCGACCTCGTTGTAGACCGGAATGACGACCGTCAGTTTCATCAAGGTATGGCGCCGCCGCGCGGCCGCGACAGTATATCTGGCCGTGCTGACCCTGCTGGCCATGCCGGCCGTCGCGCGGCCGCCGGCCGGGCAGGCCGTGCTCGTCGATCGGCTGGTCGCCATCGTCGGCGAGCAGGCCCTGACCTGGCGTGACGTCGAGGCAGCCCGCCTGCTCGGCTCGATCCCGGCGGCCGGGGCGGCCGCCGAGGCCATCGACCGGCTGGTCACCCGCGAGCTGATGCACGTGGAGGTCGAGCGCCTCTCCGTCGCCGCGCCGATCGGCGCCGCCGTGGACGAGCGGCTGACGCGGGCCCAGCAGCGGGCGGGCGGGCCGGAGGCCTTCACGCGGGCGCTCCGCACGCTGGGGCTGTCCGAGGTCCAGGCGCGCGAGTGGGTCGCCGACGACCTGCGGATGGACGTCTACGTCGATCAACGCTTCACGGCCGCGGCGCAGCCCACCGACGTCGAGGTGGCGCGCGAGGCCACCCGCGGCGGCCGTGGCGAGCCGACGCCCGACCAGCTCCGGGAGGCGCGGCGGAGCCTCGTGCAGGCGCGGCGGACGGCCCTCGTGGCCGACTGGCTGGCCGGGATCCGCGAGCGCACGCCTGTCCAGATCGCGGGGACGCCGTGAGGCCAGCGGCCCAGTGGGGCGGCTGGCGCGAGGCCGGGTCACGCCTCGCCCTCCTGCCCCTGCTGGGCGCGTCCCTCGCCGTGCCCGGCTGGGTGCTGGCCACCGCCCCCGCCATCCCGCTGTGGCTGCGGGCGGGCCTGCTCGCCCTGACCGCGCTCGCGGCGCTCCGTCCGCAGTGGTCGCCCGCCGTGCTCATCGGGCTGGTGCCGCTGCTGCCCATCTGGCCGACGCTGGTGCCCGCCGTCCCCGATGGCATCGTCCACCTCGTCGTGGCGACCCAGGCCCTGCCCTGGATCGTCATCCGCCTCTGCGGGCGTCGCGGCGACGGGACCAGCATGGCGCCGGGATGGGGGGTGTTCGTCGGCGTGGCGACCGTGTCGTTCCTCGCGTCGATCACGCCGGAGCCCTGGCGCGGCGTCGATCTCCCCCACGTCTGGCGCCTCCTGCAGACCCAGGTGCCGGAGTACATCTTCGCGGTCGATCACGCCGCGGCGCCGACCACACTGCGGGCGTGGACCGCCCTGATGGATGGCCTGCTGTGCGTCCTCATCGTCGGGTGGGCCGCCACGCGCGCAACGCGTGAGCGGACCCTGCGCGCGGCCGCCGTCGCGGCCATTCTCACCGCGCTGTTCGGCATGGGGCAGGCCTGGACGGGGCTCGGGCTGCAGACGGCCTGGCTCGTCTTCGACAGCGGCATCACCCGCATCAACGCCACCTACATCGATCCGAATGCGCTCGCGGCGTTCTACGCCCTGACCGCGCCAGTGCTGGTCGGCCTCGCCATGCGCTCGACGGCCTGGACGCGTACCGCGTGGGCCAGCGGGGCCGGGCTCGTGTTCGCGGCGGTCGTCATGACCGCGGGGCGCGCGGGGCTCGTGGCGCTCGGCACCGGTCTGCTGACCATGGTGGGGATCGCCCTGCGCCACGGACTCGACGCGATCGACCCGTCACCGTTCGTGCAGCGGTCGCTGCGACGTGGCGTGCGCCTCGTGGTCGTGGTCGTGCTCGTCGTGGTGGCGGGCGTGGCCGCCCTGGGGACGGCACTCGACGTGCGGCACGAACAGCAGACCTCGTACGTCCACACGTGGCTCTACACCTTCAACCTGCGGCAGCCGCCCGACGCCATCGCGAAGGGGCGCATCGCCGTGTGGCAGGTGGCCCTCCGCATGATCGAGGAGCACCCACTCACCGGCCAGGGGCTCGGCAACGCCCCTGGCGAGTTCGAGCGGGTCCGCGCCACCCTCGGCATCGAGTCGCTGCCGCGCGATGCGCGCCTGTCGCCGCACAACACCTATCTGCTCGTGGCCAGCGAACTGGGGGCCCTGGGGCTCGCGGCGTTCGTCCTGATGCTCGCGGCGGTCGTGATCGGGGTGCGGGCGCCCGGCAACCTCGTGCCGCGCACCGCCGCCACCTGGCCGGTCGCGGGCCTGGTCGGTGGTCTCGTCGGCTACACCCTCACGATGCTCACCGGCGATCGCATCCTCCTGCGCGAGGACGTCGTCGTCGGCACCCTCTGCGCGGCGCTCGCCACGCTGGGCGCGTCGCCGCTCCCGCGCGCGTGGCGGGTGACGGCCGTCGGGTTGCTGCTGGTCGCCTGCGCGAGCTGGCCCGTCCGCACGGGCTGGATTGGTGGTCGCGCGGCGCTCGTGGCCGCGCCGCCGCACGAGGGGCTGCATCCCGATCAGCTCGGCGCGCGCGGCGAAACGTATCGGTGGACCACGGGGGATGCCGTGCTCCATGTGCCGGCCGAGGCGTGGCGTGTGCGCATTCCCGTCCGCAATCTGTCGCCGCAGCCGCAGCGCCTCGAGGTGGCCATCGATGGACGTCCGGCCGACCGCCGCCTGGTCGACTCCGGGCCCTGGGTCGTCCTCGACTACCGGTTGCCGCCGCATCCCGACGGGCACTGGCACGCCATCCGCCTCCAGGTCTCGCCGACCTGGCAGGTCCCCGGCGACGCGCGCGTGCTCGGCGTGGTGGTGGGGGAGTGGGGCTACGAGACCCGGTAACCCCGCTGGCGACCAGTGCGCCACCGAGGTCGCCGCGCGTCAGGGTGGCGGCAGGACGCCGTGCTTCGAGGCGTACTGGAAGAGCGCGATCTCGATCAGGTTGAAGAGGGCGTGCGAAATCGCGGGCGCGACGATGCTGCGGCGACGCAGGTACATGACCCCCCAGAACAGCCCGAGGGTGCCGGTGATGATGGCGGCGTCGAAGCCCTGCGTCAGGTGACCGAGGCCGAAGGCGACGCTGAACAGCGCCAGGCCGACCCGCGCGCCGCCGAGATGCTGATCGAACCGGTGCAGGATGAACGCGCGCTGCACTTCCTCGCGCAGTCCGCCGGCCAGCACCACCACGACCGCGAACACCGCCACGCGCCACGGCGAGGTCAGCATCGCCTGCAGCGGATTCTGCGGCACGTTGTGCAACCAGGGCGCCAGCACCTGCACCACCGTGCCGAGCAGGATGACCAGGCCGAAGACCACCGGCAGGTAGGTGACGCCTCGCCGCACCTCGGGCCACAGCGGTCCACGACCGAGCAGGACCTCCAGCGGGCGTTCGCCACGGAGATGCAGGAAGAGCATCACGAGCAGGACGATCGCCACCGTGTCGAGCAGGGACACCGCGACCACGAACTGGAAGGGCAGGGGGTCGTCGGTCGTCACCCGCAGGCCCAGCCCGATGAGGAGTCCGCCGATGAGGATCTGCGTCGGGAAGCCCGAGCAGAGCAGGACCTCGAGGAGGGACAGGGCCCGGGACGGCGCTGGCGGGTCGGGGACCGTTCCCGGACGGTCGGGCTCGGGCGTCTCCAACGGCTGAGACGGCGTATCGTTCGCGTCCGTGGCGGTCACCATGTAGATGTTACGCTGTGGGAACGCGCCGTAGTGCGACCTCTGCATTTTCGCGAAAGGGTGCCGTGTGCCGAGTGTGATCGAATCCTCCCGCCCGCCCGACCCGTTACAGGACCAGCCGGCCGGCGAGCGCATCCTCGTGGTCGAGGACGACCGCTCCGCGCGCATCGGGCTCACCGAGCTGATTCGCGCCTGGGGCTATGTCGCCGAGGATGCCTCCGATGGCGAGGAGGCGCTGCAGAAGATCACGACCTTCCGCCCGGGCATCGTCCTGACCGACCTCGTGATGCCGCGGCTCGATGGCCTCGGGCTGCTGCGCGCGCTACAGGACCAGCTGACGGATCTCTGCGTGGTGATCCTCACGGCGCAGGGCACCGTCGAGACCGCCGTCGAGGCCATTCGCGATGGGGCCTACGACTACCTGACCAAGCCGGTGGATCCGCACCGGCTGCAGATCCTGCTGGCCAAGGCCGTGGAGCGCCAGGAGACGCGGCGCGAAGTGCGCGTGCTGCGTCGGCAGCTGCGTGACCAGGGCAGCTTCGGCCGCATCATCGGCAACACGCCAGCCATCCGGCGCCTCTACCGCACGATCGAGCAGGCGGCGCCGACCGGCGCCTCGGTGTTGATCTGGGGCGAGTCGGGGACCGGCAAGGAACTGGTCGCGCAGACGATCCATCAGCTCAGCGATCGGGTGCACCAGCCCTACATCGCCATCAACTGCGCGGCCATCCCGGAGACGCTGCTCGAGAGCGAGATCTTCGGGCACGAGAAGGGCGCCTTCACGGGGGCCGTCGAGCGTCGGCTCGGCTGCTTCGAGCTGGCGCACCGCGGCACGCTGTTCCTCGACGAAATCGCCGAGATGGTGCCCGTCACGCAGGTCAAGCTGCTGCGCGTCCTGCAGGAACGCACCTTCCGTCGTCTCGGCGGCCGGGCCGAGCAGAGCGTCGACGTGCGCATCATCGCGGCCACCAACGTCAACCCGCTCGAGGCCGTGCAGCGGGGCAAGCTGCGCGAGGACCTGTACTACCGGCTCAACGTCTTCTCGATCGAGCTGCCGCCCCTGCGGGCCCGTCGCGAGGACATCCCGCTGCTCGTGCAGTCGTTCATCAGCGAGTTCAACGGGCGCAACGGCAAGGACGTCAAGGGGGTCTCGCAGGACGCGCTGGCCCTGCTCGAGCAGTACCACTGGCCCGGCAACGTCCGCGAACTGCGCAACGTCATCGAGCGGGCCACCATCCTGTCGCCGGGCGAGTTCATCGAGGCGGCGCAGTTGCCGCCCGAGCTGTCCCTGCCGCCGGCCAGTGCCAGCGAACGACACCAGATCACCATCACGCCCGGCACCACCGTGGACGAGGCGGAGATGCGGTTGATCGAGATCACGCTGGCGCACACCGGCCAGAACAAGACGCGGGCCGCGGAGCTGCTCGGCATCAGCCTCAAGACCCTGCACAACAAGCTGAATCGCATGAAGGGCCGCGATCAGTCAGGCGACTGATCGCCCACGGCGCATGCGTCTGAGCTACCAGACCCGGCAGGCGCTCGGCGTGACCTGCATCGTCGCGCTGACGGTGATCGCGCTGAGCGTCGTGTACCTCGCGGCGCAGGCGCACGCCCTGCTGGCCGAGAGCGAGCTGCGCGGGCGCATGCTGGCCAACGCGACCTACCAGCGCGCCTTCACGCTGGTCCGCAGCCGCGAGTCGGCCGCGGCGGACCTGCAGGCCGACCCGGGACTGCGCGCCATCCTCCTGTCGGCCATCGGCTTTGCCGAGAACGTCACCTACGCCACCATCACGGACGTCCGTGACCAGGCCCTGGTGCACAGTTCGCCGACGCTCGAAGGCACGCCCGTGCCGCCGCAGCCGTCGCTCGAGGAACTGCTGCAGGGAGGACCGCTGACCCAGTTGCGCGGCGTGTGGGAGCAGCGCAGCTACGAAGTGACGCAGCCCCTGCTGCTCGGCGACGAGCGCTTCGGGTCGATTCGCATCGGCGTCTCCACGGTGCTGATCTGGGCCGGCCTCAAGTCGGCGCTCAAGCCGATCGCCATCGTGGCGGCCGCGGCCATCGTCCTCGCGACCGGCGTCTCGTGGCTGATGGCCAGGCGATTCCTGCGGCCCATCCACGTGCTGCAGAGCGGCATCGCCCGGCTCGGCCAGGGTGAAGAGGACGTGCGCCTCGACCTGCCCGACGAGGACTTCAAGGATCTCGGCACGTCGTTCAACGCGCTCAGTCAGTCGGTCTCGTCGATCCGGTCCCGGCTGGTCGAACAGGCGCGCCGCGCCGAGTCCGTGGTCGAGCGCCTCGAGGACGCCGTCGCCATCGTCGGGCCCAACGGCGACGTGGCGTTCGTCAATGCGGCGATGAAGGCGCTGCTGCCGGCACTCGAGCCGGGCGCGGCGCTGGCCACGGCGGTCTCCGAAGGGCACCCCTGTCGCGTGATCGTCGAGCAGGCCCTGGCGGTGCGCGCCTCGCGCGGACCGCAGATCGCCGATCTCCCGGGCGTGGGCGGCGAGGTCGGCAGTCAGCAGCAACTGATGGCGCATCCCATCGCGGATCAGGCGCGCGGCTTCGTCGGGGTGATGCTCGTGGCGCGCAACGTCGGTGCCCTGACCCAGCTCCAGACGATGCTGCGCTATTCGCGGAAGCTGTCGTCGCTCAACCGACTGCTGGCCGGGGTGGCGCACGAGGTCAAGAACCCGCTCAACGCGATGACCATCCACCTCGAGCTGCTCAAGCAGAAGCTGGGCAAGCGCGCGGCGCTCGCCGTGGCCGGGGGCGCGGGCGGGAGCGGGAGCGGGCTGCCCGAGGCGCCGCCTGCCGATGGCCTGATGAGCCACGTCTCGATCATCGGCGAAGAGATCCGTCGCCTCGACCACGTCGTCCAGGGGTTCCTCCGGTTCAGTCGCCCGGAGGAACTGCAGCTCGAGCCGGTCGTGATCGCGACCCTCCTGCAGGACATCGTGGACGTCGTCCGGCCGCAGGCGGAACAGCACGGCATCGTCGTCGAGACCGAGGCGCAGCGCGACGTCCTCATCCAGGTCGACCGCACGATGGTGCGGCAGGCGCTGCTGAACCTCGCGCTCAATGCCATCGACGCGATGCCGTCGGGCGGATCGCTGGCGCTTCGCGCCCGGCCCGTCGAAGACCAGCAGGTGCAGGTGGATGTGGTGGACACCGGAGCGGGCATCCAGCCCGAGCACCTGGCCCGCATCTTCGATCTGTATTTCACGACGCGCGAGCAGGGCAGCGGACTCGGCCTGTCCATGGTGTATCGCACCGTCCAGTTGCACGACGGCACGATCGAGGTCGAGTCGACGCCCGGGCGGGGCACGTCGTTCCGGTTGCGGCTGCCACGCGCATGACCACGAGGAGAGGGTTCGTGATTCGCACCATGTCGGCTCGAGGCTGGCACCATCGGAGACCGCGCCTGCTGATCGCGGCGCTCGTCCTCCTCGGCATGGGCGGCTGCACCCGCGGCACGCCGGTCACTGCGCCGGTGTCCGTGGCGCTGGATGTCCCGCCGGCGCCTGCTCGGGTCATCTCCACGCCGCCCGAGCCCGTCGCCCCCACCGAGGCGACCACCGTCGAGCGCCCGGCCCCGGCCTCGCGTCCGTCCCGGACGGGGCGGTCGACGTCGACGCGCCCCGATGCGGCCCGGCCCGCCGAGCCGGCGTGCCCCGAAGCGGCTCCCGAGGTCGTCCCGCCGACGCCGACCGAGCCGGCCCCCAACACGGGGCCCCTGCTCAGGACCCCGCAGACCGCCGACGAGAGCAACGCGGAGCGCCGCACCACGGAAGTCCTCGATCGCGCCAATGGTCTGCTGGATCGGGTCAAGCCCGAGACCCTGGGCCCGCAGGCCCGCCAGCAGCACGAGACGGCACGCCGCTTCGTGGACCAGGCCAGGCAGGCGATCGTCGACCGCAACTTCGTGCTGGCGTCGTACCTGGCCGACAAGGCCGAGACCCTCGCCAAGGGCCTGAGCCGGTAGGGCGGCCGGCTCGGCGAGCCGGCCCTCCCAACTCGGCGCCCGTTTCCCGGTTCCCGGTATCCGGTTCCCCGGTGCCCGGTGCCCGGTGCCCGGCTTCCGGTTCCCGTCCCCTGTATCTCCGCCGTACACATGGCCGCTTTCGCCGGGGCTGCCCGTGCACGCGTCCCTCCGGCGGCCGCTGTTCTGTCGCGTCTCTGGCGCCAGACACGGCGGATCGGGCCGGATCGGCCGATGGCATCCCGTTTGCTCTCGTAAGGAGTACCCCCGCTCCGCAAGGAGCACCATCCTCCTGAGACCCGCACCACCCGCGCGGGAGACCGGACCGACCGGTTTCCCGCCCTCGCCTCTCTCCTCCGGGCACGTTGCCAGGCGCCTCCGACCCATGTCCGTCGCCGTAAGTGACGCTGCTGGAACGCCTTGCGGGAGATTCGGGCGTTGGCCTGTATATTGGGTGTCATCCAGGCAGGACGCACAAGATGTGGTGTAAATTCCCGTTGACAACCCTCAGGCTGGGGAGCATAGTGACTCTCCGAAGCGCCGAAGTTCGCCCTACCCGAGAGCACCCAGCCACTCGGAGCGACGGGTCCCTGAGTCACCACGAGCGAGGACACGACGCAGGACGGATCGCGCCTCCCACAGTGGTTCGTGTGCAGCGCCAAGACGTGCCGTCACCCGGCGCGCGCCCGATCAGGACGGGATGGCGCCGCATGTCTGCCGCGGCGGGCGGTCTCGGTGCTCGAACGGGCCAGATTCACATAGACATCGCCGTGCGCCGACCCGGGGGAGGGTTCGTGCCGGCATGAGGAGGAAGGGAATGCAGTCTGCACAGTCGGTCGAGAGCGTCCTCGGCCAGTCGACTGGCGCCGCTGATGTCGTGACGGTTCCGGGCTTGGAGTTTCCCAGGTCGTTCACGCGGGACGGGATGGACCCGTTCGATGCCGTGGAATGGGAGACCCGCTCGGCCATCATTGGCAACGAGAAGGGCAACGTCGTGTTCGAGCAGCGCGACGTCGAGATCCCGAAGACCTGGTCGCAGCAAGCGACCAACATCGTCGTCTCCAAGTACTTCCGCGGCACCATCGGCACGCCGGAGCGCGAGCGCTCCGTCCGTCAGCTGATCGGGCGCGTGGTGGATACCATCACCGGCTGGGCGCGCACGCAGAAGTACTTCGCGAGTGAAGACGACCTGCAGGCCTTCAGCGACGACCTGAAGCACCTCCTCGTCTTCCAGAAGGCGGCCTTCAACAGCCCCGTCTGGTTCAACTGCGGCATCGAACCCCACCCGCAGTGCTCGGCGTGCTTCATCAACGCCGTGCAGGACACGATGGAGTCGATCCTGACCCTCGCCAAGACCGAGGGCATGCTGTTCAAGTACGGCTCCGGCACCGGCTCGAACCTGTCGGCGATCCGATCGGCGCACGAGCTGCTCGCTGGCGGCGGCACGGCCTCCGGCCCGGTGTCGTTCATGAAGGGCTTCGACGCCTTCGCCGGCGTCATCAAGTCGGGCGGCAAGACGCGCCGCGCCGCCAAGATGGTGATCCTCAACGCCGACCACCCGGACGTCGTCGAGTTCATCAACTGCAAGGTCGAGGAAGAGAAGAAGGCCTGGGCGCTCATCGACGCCGGCTACGACGGCTCGTTCACGGGCCCGGCGTACGCCTCGGTGTTCTTCCAGAACAGCAACAACAGCGTGCGCGTGACCGACGACTTCATGCGCGCCGTCCTCGACGACAAGGAATGGACCACGCGCGCGGTGCGTGACGGGTCGCCGATGGCGACCTACAAGGCCCGCGACCTGATGCACCAGATCGCCGAGGCGACGCATGTCTGCGGCGATCCGGGCATGCAGTTCGACACCACGGTCAACGACTGGCACACCTGCCCGAACACGGCCCGCATCAACGCGAGCAACCCGTGCTCGGAGTACATGTTCCTCGACGACTCGGCGTGCAACCTCGCGTCGATCAACCTGATGAAGTTCGTCGACGAGCAGGGCGAGTTCGACGTCGACGGCTTCCGTGCCGCCTGCCGCGTGCTGATCACCGCGCAGGAGATCATCGTCGACAACGCCAGCTACCCGACCAAGGCGATCGAGCGCAACAGCATCGCCTATCGTCCGCTCGGCCTCGGCTATGCCAATCTCGGCGCCCTGCTGATGTCGCGCGGCCTGCCGTACGACAGCGACGGCGGCCGGGACATGGCGGCAGCCATCACCGCGGTGATGACCGGCGAGGCCTACGCCCAGTCGGCCCGGGTGGCGCGTGACCACGGCGGCCCGTTCGAGGGCTACGAGAAGAACCGCGAGCCGTTCCTGCGCGTCATGCGCAAGCACCGCAACGCCATCAAGGCGATCGATCGCACCAACGTGCCCAAGGATCTGTTCGAGGCGGCCCGCGCCGCCTGGGACGACGCGATCGAGATCGGCGAGCAGCACGGGTTCCGCAATGCGCAGGCGACGGTGCTGGCGCCGACCGGCACCATCGGCTTCATGATGGACTGCGACACCACCGGCGTGGAGCCGGACATCGCGCTCGTCAAGTACAAGAAGCTGGTCGGCGGTGGCCTGATGAAGATCGTCAACGGCACCGTGCCGATGGCGCTCGACAAGCTCGGCTACTCCGCGCAGCAGGTCAAGGAGATCGTCGCCTACATCGACGAGCACGAGACGATCGAGGGCGCGCCACACCTGCGCGCCGAGGATCTGCCGGTCTTCGACTGCGCCTTCAAGGCGCTGAAGGGCGACCGCTCGATCCACTACATGGGCCACATCAAGATGATGGGCGCCGTGCAGCCGTTCATCTCGGGCGCCATCAGCAAGACCGTCAACGTGCCCAAGGATGCGACCGTCGAGGAGATCCAGGAGGCCTACGTGCAGTCCTGGCGCCTCGGCGCCAAGGCCGTCTCGATCTACCGCGACGGCAGCAAGCGCACCCAGCCGCTGAACACTTCGAAGGACAAGCAGGCGTCCACCGAGGCCGTGGTCAGTGGCGTGCCGCAGCCGGTGCGTCGCAAGCTGCCGGACGAGCGCCCGTCGATCACCCACCGCTTCGACATCGCGGGCCACGAGGGCTACATCACCGTCGGGCTGTTCGACGATGGGCAGCCGGGCGAGATCTTCCTGGTGATGGCCAAGGAGGGCTCGACGATCTCGGGCTTTGCCGACGCCTTCGCGCAGGCGATCTCCTACGCCCTGCAGTACGGCGTGCCGCTGCAGGTGCTGGTGGACAAGTTCAGCCACGCCCGCTTCGAGCCGTCGGGCATGACGCGCAACCCCGAGGTGCGCTTCGCGAAGTCGATCGTCGACTACGTGTTCCGCTGGATGGCGACCAAGTTCATGTCGCCCGAAGCGCGCTACCGCGCCGGCGTCAACATGCCGGACCCGGGTCTGGCCGCCGCTGAAGCGCCGGCCAACACGGCCGTGGCCGCCACCATCGCCGCCGCGACGGCCGGCAAGGCCAGCGCCGAGTTCGCCTCCATGCAGAACCAGGAGGACGCGCCGCCCTGCACGACCTGCGGGTCGATCATGGTGCGCAGCGGAGCCTGCTACAAGTGCGCCAACTGCGGCACCACGAGTGGCTGCGGCTGATGTGGGTAATTTGAAATTGGAAATGTGAAATTCACGGGGGCGAGGGCCTTGCGGCCTCTCGCCCCTGTGGCGTTTCAGGAGCCCCGGAGACGGCCGGCTCGGGGAGAGCCTGCCCTACCCGCTGTGTCAAGCGGCGAAGGCCGAAAGGCCGAGCCGCCTGGAATTTCACATTCTCAAATTTCCAATTGCCACCGTGCTATTGATGCCCGATGCGTGCCTCGATCGGCAGCCTCCTGCTCGTCCTCGGCCTGGCCGGCCCCGCCTCGGCGCAGGGCCTCGTGGGCGCCTCCCCGAACCAGCCGCCGACCGATGACAAGACCGGCACCAACCCGCTGAACCTGCAGCATCAGGTGATCGTCGCCACCACCTACGTCACCCTCGAGCGTTTCCATCTCAACGAGACGACGTACCGGCATGTGGTGCCCATCCTGCATCGCCGCGTGGCCCTCTCCGCCGGACTCCCGCTGGTGGTTGGCAACCTGACCGGCCGCCGGGAGACCGGCCTCGGCGACGTGTCGGCCAACGTCGAGTGGACGCCCTGGCTGTCGCCGCGCCGGGGGCTGCTCGTGGGGATGCGGGCCACCATCGACACGGCCACCGTCCAGGAATTCGGGCTCGGCGTGCACACGCTGATGCCGTACGTCCAGGTCGTCTTCCAGCCCGCGACGGGGACCATCCTGGCGCCGTTCCTCTCCTATCGCACCGGCATGGGGGGTGAGGCGTTCGCCACCGAGGTGGAGGACACGCTCGTCGGTCTCTACGGCGTGTGGCGGCCGACGTCGCGGCTCTGGCTGGCGACGCAGCCGCAGGTGGTGTTCGACGCCGCCCGCGCGTCCACATACGGCGAACTCAGCGCCGAGGTCGGCTACCAGTGGTTCAGCCGCCTCGGCGCCTACGTCCGGCCAAGCGTGGGCGTCGGCGCCGACGGCAGCAAGCCGTACGCCTGGGGCCTGACGGCGGGGATCCGCGTCATTCCGTAGGTCGGACCTCGGGAGTCGGCCCCGACACCCCCGGCGAACGAGGGCGACCTCTACCAGCGGCGTTGTCACCGTGATAGCGTCACGCTGATAGCGTCATCCTGATGACGACGAGCCTCGCCGCCCGACGCCGGTTCTCGGGTGGCCAGCCCAGAGCCATGCCCACACCACGTGTCTCGCAACGCGCCGTCGCCGCGGCGTTCGTGTTCCTCGCCGGCGGTCTGGTCACCGGGTTGACCCTCGACGCCCGACGCGCGCCGGCGCAGGCCCCCGCCGGTCAGGCTGCGGCCGCCGCGGGCGCGACCCTGAAGGTGCCGCCGGGCTTTGCCGTCGCCGAGGTCTATCCGGCGAGCAAGGCCGGCTCGATCGTCAACGTCACCTTCGACGCCGACGGCCACCTGGTCGTGTCGAAGGAGTACGGCCCCGTGGTGCGGCTGCGTGATGCCGACGGCGACGGCGTCTTCGACACCGAACAGGTGATCACCGACGCGGTCACCAACTGCCAGGGCCTGCTGTTTGCCGGCCGCGACCTGCTGGCCACGTGCGATGGCCCCGGCAAGCCGACGATCGCCTCCCTCTATCGCATCCCCGACGCCGATGGCGATGGCGCCGGCGAGGCGCCCATCCTGGTGGCGCGCAGCACGTACGCGATCGGCGAACACGGTGCCCACGCGCTCGTCTTCGGGCCCGACGGCGACGTCTACTGGATGATCGGCAATTTCGGCGGTACCGAAGCGTCGTTCTCGGCGCGATCGCCGTTCCAGAATGCCGGGGAAGAGCAACTGCTGCCGGTGATGGGCGATGCCCGTGGGCACGGCAACCAGGTGCGCGCGCCAGCCGGGTTCATCGCCCGCCTAAGCCTGTCCGGCATCATGGCCGCCACGGGGCCGGCCACCACGCCGGAGATCGAGATCGTCGCCGGCGGCTTCCGCAACGCCTACGACGCCGCGTTCAACCTGGCCGGCGAGCTGTTCACGTTCGACTCCGACATGGAGTGGGACATCAACCTGCCCTGGTACCGTCCGGTCCGCACCCTGCACCTGTTGCCCGGCGCCGACTACGGCTTCCGCTACGGATCCGGGCCCTTCCCGACCGTCTATCCCGACACCCTGCCGTCGCTGTCCGAACTCGGACGCGGCTCCCCGGTCGGCGTCACCTTCTACCAGGGCGAGGCCTTTCCCTCCGAGTACCGCGATGCCTTCCTCGTCGCCGACTGGTCGCGCGGTCGCATTCTCGTCGGCCGCCAGCAGCCGGCCGGCGCGAGCTACACGGAGGCCATCAGCGAGTTCGTCATGGGGACGCCGCTCAATGTGACCGATCTCGAGGTCGGCGCCGACGGGGCGGTGTACTTCGCCCTCGGCGGCCGCCGCACGCGGGGCGGCCTCTACCGCGTCTGGCACCCCGACGCGGCACGCC
>LNFM01004436.1_pt1 | contig 47492 bp, 44 predicted proteins | sample 596031 | NCBI WGS metagenome assembly LNFM01 (sample SAMN04254537, study PRJNA301005) | activated carbon metagenome | isolation source: dual media filters at the Ann Arbor, Michigan drinking water treatment plant | place: USA: Ann Arbor
CCCCTTCTGGGGCGATATCGGCGTGGCCGTCATGCAGCTGGCCCACATCATCAACTCCATCCTCTCGGTGCTGATGGTGGCGGCGATGATAGCGCATATCTACATCGGCTCGGTCGGCATGGAAGGCGCCTTCGACGCCATGGGCTCGGGCGAGGTGGATCTGAATTGGGCCAAGGAGCACCACAGCCTCTGGGTCGAGCAGGAGATGGCGAAGGCCCGCCAGGTCGTCGCCCCCTCCGGCGTGAAGCCGGCGGAATAAACGCCACCCCTTCGCGGGAGGGAGCTTCTGGGTTACAGGGACTCCATCTTTCCTCGGGGGGTTCCATGCATCATCTTTTCCTTGCGGCCATCGCCCCGGCGATGGCCGTTTTCTTTTCCGCCGGCGCCGTGGCGCAGGAGCGGCAAGCCTGGCGGCTCGACCTCGAGGCGGGCGCCACCTTCCAGACCAAGAACGAGGTCCGCAACCCCGGCAACACCGGCACGCAGTTCAACCTGAACGCCTTGCAGGGTGACCCCGTCTCGCCCTTCTTCCGCGCGAGCCTCGCCTGGGACCCCTGGGCGCGGCACGGCTTCCTCGTCGCCTACCAGTATCTGCGCAATGAGGGCTCGGGCACGCTCCTCAGCCCCACCAACTTCGCCAACACCACCTTCGCGCCGGGCGTACGGACCACGGGCAACTACCGCTTCGACACCTGGCGCGCGACCTATCGCTACACCCTGGTGCAAACGGAGAGCTTCCGCCTGCGCGTCGGCCTCACCGGCCTGATCCGCGACGCCGAAATCCGCCTCAGCCAGAACGGCGTCACGCGCAGCGATTCCAATGTCGGCTTCGTGCCTCTCCTGCATGCGAGCTTCGATTGGCGGATCGCCCCGCGCATCAGCCTGATGGGCGAGCTGGACGGGCTGGCCGCGCCCCAGGGCGGTGCGCTTGACATCGGCCTGCGCGCGGGCTTCGACGTGACGCCGCAATGGCAGGCCACGCTGGGCTGGCGCATGCTGACCGGCGGCGTGGACAATGACACCACCTATAACTTCACCCGCTTCCAGAGCGTCACGGCCGGCCTCGCTTATCGGTTCTGAAGGCGCAAGCCGCTGATCATCCGGCCACGCCCGCGCGGCTGGGCTGCGCCTTTATCGATTCCCGCGGGGGCGGTCCGGCCCTAGGCTTGCCATATGCGACACGCCGCCTCCGGCCCCTGGGCACGCGCCTTGGGCCGTCCCGCTTGAGCCCACGCACCCAGGGCCTGCTCTGCGCCGTTGGCGTCCTGTTGATCTGGGCGGGGTTCCTGCTCACCTCCCGCCTCTCCCAGGCGCAGGCCTTCACGCCATGGGATGTGGCGGCGCTGCGCTACACGGGCGCCTTCCTGGCCGCCTTGCCGCTGGTCTTCTGGCGAGGCCTGCCGCGCGTGCCGATCGCCCGCGCGCTGGTGCTGACCACGCTGGCAGGCTTCATCTTCCCCATCGGGGCCTATTGGGGCTTCCACTTCGCGCCTGCCTCGCATGGGGCGGTGCTGCTGCCGGGACTTCTGCCCTTCCTGGCAGCCGGCATCTGGTGGTGGGCCTTTGGCGAGGCCTGGGGCTGGCCGCGTTTCCTCTCACTGGGACTGGTCGCGCTCGGCATCGGGATGCTGGCGAGTGACACCTTCACCGAGCATCCGGGCGCCTGGCGGGGCGACCTGCTCTTCATCATGGGCTGCATGAGCTGGGCGATCTACATGGCGCTGGTGCGGCGTTGGGGCGTCTCGGCGCTGGATGTGACGCTGGTGATCGCCCTGCTGGCGGCGCCGATCTACCTGCCTGTCTGGTGGCTGGTTCTGCCGTCGAACCTCGGCGCCATACCGGGGGCGGCAATCCTGTTCCACACGGTCTACCAGGGCACGCTTTCGGTCATCGTGGCCGGCTTCCTCTTTACCCGCGCTGTGGTGTTGCTGGGTGGGCCGCAGACCTCGGCCGTGACGGCGGTGGTGCCGGCGCTGGTGGCGCTGGGCGCCTGGCCGCTGCTGGGAGAGAGCCTGAGTTGGCTGGGCTGGGCGGGCGTGCTGGTGGTGACGCTGGGCATGATCGCCGGCGTGGTCGGCCCCGTGGCCCGCGCGCGTTGACCCTGCCCGCCTCCGCGCCTACTTCCATCGCATGACAAGCCGCCTCCGCATCGCCCTCGCGCAGATGAACCCGCATGAGGGAGAGCTGCGCGCCAATGCCGCCAAGATCCGGGCCCTGCGTGCCGAGGCCGCGGCCGCCGGCGCCGACCTGCTCGTGACGCCGGAGTTCAGCATCGCCGGCTACCCGCCGGAGGATCTGGTGCTGAAGCCCGCCTTCCAGGCCATGTGTGACGCCGAGATCGCGGCGCTGGCCGCGGAGACGGCCGATGGCGGCCCGGGCGTGATCCTGGGCGGGCCGTGGCTCGATGGCGGCAAGCTCTACAACGCGGCCTTCCTGCTGGATGGCGGCAAGATCGTCACCCGCCGCGCCAAGCATGAGCTGCCCAATTACGGCGTGTTCGACGACAAGCGCGTCTTCGACGCCGGCCCCGCCCCCGGCCCCGTGGTGTTCCGCGGCATCCGCATCGGCCTCATGATCTGCGAGGATTGGTGGTTCCCCGCCGTCTCCGAGACACTGGGCGAGAGCGGCGCGGAAATCCTGCTCTCCATCAACGGCTCGCCCTTCGAGGTGGAGAAGGCCGAGGCGCGGATCGACCTCGCGGTCTCGCGCGTGGTGGAGACCGGGTTGCCCTTCGTCTTCCTCAATCAGAATTGCGGCCAGGATGAGCTGGTCTTCGACGGCGCGAGCTTCGTGCTGAATGCCGATCGCAGCCTGGCCGTGCGCGCGCCCAGCTTCGCCGAGACGCTGATCCTCACGGATTGGGAACGCGGCGCGGAGGGCTGGGCCTGCGTGAAGCAGGAACTCGCGAAGCCGCTCAGCCGCCCGGCGCAGATCTACCACGCGATGATGCTGGGCCTGCGCGACTATGTGGAGAAGAACCGCTTCCCCGGCATCGTGCTCGGCCTTTCGGGCGGCATCGATTCCGCCATCTCGGCCGCCGTCGCCGCCGATGCGCTGGGGCCTGAGCGCGTGCGCGCGGTCATGATGCCCTCGCCCTACACGAGCCAGGAAAGCCTGGAGGATGCGGCCGAATGCGCGCGGCTCCTGGGCATCCATTACGACACCATCCCCATCGGCCCCGCCATGGCGGCCTATGAGGCGATGCTGGCGCCGGCCTTCGGCAATCGCGCGCCGGACATCACGGAGGAGAACCTCCAGTCCCGCATCCGCGGCGTGACGCTGATGGCGCTGTCGAACAAGTTCGGCAACATGCTGCTGACCACCGGCAACAAGAGCGAGATGAGCACCGGCTACGCCACCATCTATGGAGACATGTGCGGCGGCTATTCCGTGCTGAAGGATGTCTACAAGACCGACGTCTTCGAGGTCTGCCGCTGGCGCAACGAGAACTTCCCGGCCGGCGCGCTGGGCCCCGACGGCGCCGTGATGCCCGAGCGCGTGATCACCAAGCCGCCCAGCGCCGAGCTGAAGCCCGACCAGAAGGACCAGGACACGCTGCCGCCCTATGAGGTGCTGGACGCCATCCTGAACGGCCTGGTCGAGCAGGAGCGCAGCGTGGATGACCTGGTCGCGCAGGGCTTCGAACGCGCGCTGATCCTGCGGGTGTGGCGCATGCTGGACCGCGCCGAATACAAGCGCCGCCAGGCCCCGCCGGGCGTGAAGATCGGCCAGCGCGCCTTCGGGCGGGACCGCCGCTACCCCATCACCAACGGCTTCACGGGGCTGATCTCGTGAGCGAGAGCCTGCTGGCCGCGCCCGAGGGGCTGGAGGTCCGCATCATGGACCTCTCCGACCCCGACAGTGCGGAGCCGGCCGAGGTGGTGCGCGGCTTCACCTCCCTCGCGCACGCCAATGAATTCGCCAAGCGCTATGTGCGGGACAGTGTGGAGCGCTGCCGCGTGCCGCGCGCCTCGGCCGCCGACGTCACCGCCGCCTGGTTCGCCTTCGGCGAGGACGCGGTCGTCGCGGGCGTCACGGAAGGCGCCTGGCAGAGCGCAAACGACTTGCCCGCCTTCGCCGCCGCACCCCCGCGCGATCGGGAGGCGCTGAACTGGCGCATCATCGATCCGCGCCGGTTGGACGAGGATGAGGATGACGAGGAGGGCGAGGCGGAATGACGCCTCGGACGGCCCTCATGGGCCCCGCACATCCACCGAGAATCCGGCCGCATAGCGGCCGGCGCGCCCAGACCGCGCGTGCAACCAGAACAACCGCCGCGGCGCGAAGCCAAGCCGGCGGAGCCGGCGCCCGGCGCCTGAGGGCTTAAAATCATGACCATCAAACTCCGCTTCGCGCCCTCTCCCACGGGCCACCTGCATGTCGGCAATGCCCGCATCGCGCTCGCCAATTGGCTCTTCGCCCGCAAATCCGGCGGCGAGTTGGTGCTGCGCCTGGACGACACCGACACCGGCCGCAGCAAGGTCGAATACGTCACCGCGATCGAGGAGGATCTGCGCTGGCTCGGCCTGGAATGGGACAGCATGTTCCGCCAGTCCGACCGTCTGCCCGCCTATGCCGCCGCCGCCGAGCGGCTGAAGAAAAGCGGCCACCTCTACCCCTGCTTCGAAAGCGAGGAGGAGCTTTCCTACAAGCGCGAGCTCCGCCTCAAGCAGGGCCGCCCGCCGCTTTATGACCGCGCCGCGCTGAAGATGACCGAGGAGCAGTACGCCCGCGCGCTGGAGAACGGGAAGCAGCCCTATTGGCGCTTCAAGCTCTCCACCGGCAGCGTGGACTGGGTGGATGGCGTGCTGGGCCCGCGCTCGGTGAAGCTCTCCGCGATCAGTGACCCGGTGCTGGTGCGCGCCGATGGCTCGCCGCTCTACACCTTCACCTCCGTCGTGGATGACCTGGAAACCGGCGTGACCCATGTGGTGCGCGGCGAGGATCATGTGACCAATACCGGCGTGCAGATGGACATCTGGCGCGCGCTGGGCGGCAAGATGGAGGCGCTGCACTTCGCCCACCTGCCCCTGCTGACCGATGCCGATGGCGGGCCGCTCTCCAAGCGCATCGGCTCGCTCTCGCTGCGCCAGCTGCGGCGCGATGGGGTGGAGGCCGCCTCCATCACGGGCTATCTGGCGGCACTCGGCACCTCGCATGACCCCTTCCCGGGCACACCGCGCGAGCTGCTGCCGAGCTTCGATTTAAACAGCGTCTCCCACTCCTCGCCGCGCTTCGATCCACGGCAGATGCTGGCGCTGAACCGCAAGCTGCTGCACTCCATGAGCTTCGAGACCGCGCAGCCCCATCTGCCCGAAGGCGCCGACGCCACCTTCTGGGAAGCGGTGCGCGAAAACCTGGACCTGATGCCGGAGGTGAAGCATTGGTGGGATGTGGTGCATGGCCATATCGCGCCCGTGGAGCAGCCCGGCCAGGCGGAGTACCTGGCCCAGGCGCTCACGCTCCTGCCGGCCGAGCCCTATGATGCCACCACCTGGCCCGCCTGGACCGATGCGCTCAAGGCGGCCACCGGCCGCAAGGGCAAGGCGCTCTTCATGCCACTGCGCCTCGCCTTGACGGGCGAGGATCACGGGCCGGACCTGAAGACCTTGCTGCCGCTGATCGGCCGCGCAAGGGCCGAGGCGCGGCTGCGGGCTTGAAGCGGGCCGCCTGGGCCGCGTATAAGCACGTCATGGTCAAGTCCTGTCGCTGCTGCTGACGGCCCCGCGCGCCCCTTCCGGGTCGCGCCCCCTTTCTCTTGGCCCGACGGACCATTGCATGACCCAGCCCGCCCTTCGCTTCCACAACAGCCTGACGCGCCGCGAGGAGGAATTCCGCCCGCTCGATGCCGCGCATGTGAAGCTCTATGTCTGCGGCCCCACGGTCTATGACCTGGCGCATCTGGGCAATGCGCGCCCCGTCGTGGTGTTCGACGTGCTGGCCCGGCTGCTGCGGCGGCTTTACCCGCGCGTGACCTATGCGCGGAACATCACCGACGTGGATGACAAGATCAACGCGCGCGCCCGGGAATCGGGCGAGCCGATCAGCGCCATCACCGCCCGCACCACGGCCGATTTCCACGCCGATATGGCCGCCCTCGGCAACCTCCCGCCCGATGTGGAGCCCACCGCCACCGGCCATATCGCCGAGATGATCGCGCTCACCGAAAAGCTGATCGCCAATGGCCACGCCTATGCGGCGGAGGGCCATGTGCTCTTCAGCGTCGGCAGCTTCGCCGACTATGGAAAGCTTTCCGGCCGCAACCAGGATGAGCTGCTGGCCGGGGCGCGCGTGGATGTCGCGCCCTACAAGCGCGACGCCGGCGATTTCGTGCTCTGGAAGCCAAGCGACGATGAAACGCCGGGCTGGGCCTCGCCCTGGGGCCGCGGGCGGCCAGGCTGGCATATCGAATGCTCCGCCATGTCCTGGCGGCATCTGGGCGAGCAATTCGACATTCATGGCGGCGGCGCCGACTTGCTGTTCCCGCACCACGAGAATGAGGTGGCGCAGACTCGCGCCGCCTTCGGCGTGCCCTTCATGGCCCACACCTGGCTGCACAACGGCATGCTGCTGGTGGATGGCGAGAAGATGTCGAAGAGCCTCGGCAATTTCTTCACCCTGCGGGACATCCTGGCCCAAGGCCCCTGGGTGGGCGAGGCCTTCCGCATGCTGCTGCTGCGCACGCATTACCGCTCGGCGCTGGACTACACCCAGGCCGGGCTGGAAGAGGCCAAGGCGGAGCTGGACGACAGCTACGCGATGCTGGGCCGGGCGCCGGAGGTCAGCGAAGCGGCCCTCATCACCGAGATGGCCGAATGGGCGCTGGAGCCGCTGGCCGATGACCTGAACACGCCGCTGGCGCTTTCCCGCCTGCGTGATCTTCGCACGCTGGAGAACAGTGCCACGGTCGGCGGTTCCGCCGCCGCCGTGCTCTCGCGCATCGGCAAGGCCTGGGCGCCCATCCCCGGCCAGGCGGCCGCCGCCTTCCGCGACGCGGCCGCCGTGCTCGGCCTGGCGCAGGGCGAGCCCCGCGCTTGGCTCCAGGGCGGCGACGATGCCAGCGCCATCGAGGCCGCCATCGCCGCGCGCCTCGCGGCGCGGGCGACGAAGAACTGGGCCGAGGCGGACCGCATCCGCGCCGAGCTTCTGGCGCAAGGCGTGGTGCTGGAGGACAGCGCGGGCGGAACGACATGGAAGCGCGCTTGACCCTCACCTTGGGGCAAGCCGGAGCCTGTTTCCTTTCACAAGGAGACACGCCATGAACCGCCGCACCGCCCTGATCGCCGCCACCGCCATGCCCGGCACCGCGCTGGCGCAATCGCCGCATGCCGGCCACGGCGCGCCGGCCCGCGCGAACGAATCCGCCAGCACGCGCGAGTTCCGCGCGGCCAACAACGCCATGCACCGCGCCATGGAGATCCGCTACAGCGGCAATGCCGATCGCGACTTCGTCACCGGCATGATCCCGCACCATGAAGGCGCCATCGAAATGGCGCGCATCGTGCTCCGCCACGGCACCGACCCCGAGGTGAAGCGCCTCGCCGAGGAGATCATCACGGCCCAGCAGGCCGAGATCGCGCAGATGCGCGCCATCCTGGCACGCCTCCCCGCCCGATGAGAGAAGAGGGCGCCGCACCCCTCGTCGCGCCTGATGGCGAGACGCCGATCGTGGTGCTCGTGCGCCCGCAGCTTGCGGAGAATATCGGCACGACAGCCAGGGCGATGGCCAATGGCGGGCTGTTCCACCTGCGCCTCGTCGCGCCCCGCGACACCTGGCCGCATCCGCGCGCCTGGGCCGCGGCCTCGGGCGCGGATCGGATCCTGGATGCGGCGCAGGTCTTCCCCACGGTGGATGCCGCCCTCGCCGATTGCCACCGCGTGCTGGCCACCTGCCCCCGCCCGCGCCATGTCGTCATTCCCGTGATGACCGCGCGCGCCGGGGCGGCCGAACTGCATGACATCAACGCGCGCGGGATGCGCGTGGCGGTGCTGTTCGGACCGGAGCGCGCCGGGCTGGAGGCGGAGGATCTGGCCCGGGCTGATACGCTGGTGCGCTACCCGCTGAACCCCGCATTCAGCTCGCTGAACCTGGCCCAGGCCGTGATGGTGCTGGCCTATGAATGGTGGGTGGCGGCCGATGCCACGCCGCCGCGCCAGTTCCAGACCCATAAGACCGAGATCGCCACCCGGGACAGCCTCGAAAACCTCATGGGCCACCTGATCAGCGAGCTCGACGCCAGCGGCTTCCTGCGCAATCAGCCGAAGCGCGAGGGGATGGTACGCAACCTGCGCCACTGGTTCACCCGCGGCGAAATCACCGAGCAGGAGGTCCGCACCCTGCATGGCGTGGTGGCGGAGCTGTCGCTCGGCCGGATGCGCCGGGGCCGACCGGAGGCCCAGCCCCCCGCCGAGGAAGCCGCCGCCACGGACTGAAGCGCCGGATCAGCCGCCGGCATCCGCCTTCAGCACTTCGCCCGCCAGATAGAGGCTGCCGCAGATCAGCACCCGCCCGTGTGCTTCCTCGGCGCCGATGCGGCCCAGGGCGCGCGCCACATCCGGCCCGGGCCGCGCCACGCCGCCGCTCGCCGCGATGATCTCCTCGACCGGCATCGCCAGATGCTGGCCGGGCTCCGCGACCGCCGTCACGCTGGTGGCGAGCGGCAGGATGGGCGCGAGGAAGCCCCCCACCGTCTTGCCCTGCTTCATGCCGATGACCAGGTGGATCGGCCGGTCCCGCCATTCCCGCAGCGTCTCGGCCAGGGCCTGGCCGGCGCCGGCGTTGTGGCCGCCATCCAGCCAGAGCTCCCAGGGCGCAGGCAGCGCCAGGCGGCCGCGCAGCCGCTGCATCCGTGCCGGCCATTCGGCGGCCGCAGCACCCCGGATGATGGCGGCCTCGCTCAGCCAGGGCGGGTTCCAGGCGCGCAGGGCGGCGATGGCGATGCCGGCATTGTCCGGCTGATGCGCCCCGCGCAGCCCGAGTTCGGGCAGGAGGATGCTGCCCTGCCCGTCCGTGAAGCGATGCGCCGCCCCCTCGCGCTCCATCCGCCAGGCCTCGCCCCGTGCCAGCAGCGGCGCGCCGAGCTCGGCCGCGCGGGCGGCGATCACGGAGAGCGCCTCGGGCTGCTGCCGCCCCGTGGCGCAGGGCACGCCCGGCTTGATGATGCCGGCCTTCTCGAAGGCGATCTTGGCGATGCTGTCGCCCAGGAATTCCATGTGGTCCATGGAGATGCTGGCAATGGCGGTCGCCACCGGCGCCTCGATCACATTGGTCGCGTCGAAACGGCCACCGAGGCCGACCTCCAGCACGAGCAGGTCAGCCGGCACGCGGCTGTACAGCAGGAGGGCCACGGCGGTGGTGATCTCGAAGACGGTGATCGGCGTGTCGCCATTCACCCCCTCCACCTCCTCCAGCGCGTCGCTCAGCGCCGCCTCGCCCACCAGCTCGCCAGCCAGGCGGATGCGCTCGTGGAAGCGCACCAGATGCGGTGAGGTATAGACATGCACGCGCTGCCCCGCCGCCTCGCCGATGGCGCGCAGGAAGGCGCAGGTGCTGCCCTTGCCATTGGTGCCGGCGACATGGACCACCGGCGGCAGGTGCCGCTCCGGATGGCCGAGCTTGGCCAGCAGGGCCTGCAACCGGCCCAGGCTCAAATCGATCAGGCGCGGATGCAGCGCGTGCATCCGCTCGATGATCGCCTCGGAACGGCCCCCCATGGCAGCGTTCATGCGGCGGCCGGCGCTTCCTCGGCGGCGCGCAGCAGGCGAATGACGCGGGCCAGCGTCTCCCGCATCTCGGCGCGCTTGACCACCATGTCGAGGATGCCGTGCTCCAGCAGGTATTCGGCGCGCTGGAAGCCTTCCGGCAGTTTCTCGCGCACGGTGCTCTCAATGACGCGGGCGCCGGCGAAGCCGATCAAGGCACCCGGCTCGGCGATCTGGATATCGCCCAGCATGGCGAAGCTGGCGGTGACGCCACCCGTCGTCGGGTCGCAGAGCACGACGAGGAAGGGCAGGCCCGCATCCTTCACCATCTGCGTCGCGATCACGGTGCGCGGCATCTGCATGAGGCTGACGGCACCTTCCTGCATGCGCGCCCCGCCGGAGCTGGCGAAGACGATCAGCGGCGCATCCTGCAGCACGGCGAGGCGGGCCGCGGTGACGATGGCCTCGCCCACGCCGGCGCCCATGGAGCCGCCCATGAAGGCGAACTCGAACACCGCCACCACGGCGCGCTGGCCCTCGATCTGGCCATGCCCCACCAGCACCGCGTCATCCATCCCGGATTTGGTCTGGGCGTCGCGCAGGCGTTCAGAGTAGCGGCGCTGGTCACGGAAGCGGAGCGGGTCGGCCGGTGCCTTGGGCAGCTCGATCTTCTGCCAGCCCTCATCCAGCGTGGCGTCCATCCGCTGCCTGGCCGAGAGACGCATGTGATGGCTGCAATGCGGGCAAACGCGGAGGTTCTTCTCGAGGTCGGTCTGGAAGATCATCTGCTCGCAGCTCGGGCATTTGTGCCAGAGATTGTCCGGCATCTCGCGCGAGGTGCCGAAGAGCGTCTTGATCTTGGGCAGCGCCCACTCGGAAATCCAGTTCATCTTTTAAGGCCCTCAGACGGCGGGCGGCGGCTCCGCCGCCTTGCCTTCGCGCCCGTGACAGGGCGCGCCCGGTGGATAGGTTGGTCGCGGCGCGCCGGCCGCTGTGCGGCCGGACCCTCCGTCGTCCTGGTCGCTTTGGAATGGCGATTTGGGGGGGCGGGGTCAAGCGGCAGCCCTGAAACTCTCTGATGCACGTGACCCTCCGCCATGCTATCTCCGCCCCATGCCGCGCGTGGCAGCCCCGAGGCTGCGAACCACGGCCCCTGCCCCACGGCCCTCCCCCCGGGTCGAACCACGGTCCCCCCCGAGCGGGCCAAAATCCAGCGGGCGCACCGCCGCGCCCCAGAAGCGCCGCCGGAGCCTCGGCGGGCTTCTCTTTCGGCTGAGCATCATCCTGATCATCTGGGGCGCCTTGGCCCTGGCCGCCGTGCTGCTCTGGTTCGCCCATGACATGCCGCGCGCCGATGCCGCCCTGGCGCATCAGCGCCGCCCCAGCGTCACCCTGCAAACCGCCGAGGGCGGGCCGCTCGCCACCCAGGGCGACCTCTATGGCGAGACTCTGCGCCTGCGGGACCTGCCGCCGCACCTGCCCGCAGCACTCCTCGCCATCGAGGATCGTCGTTTCCACCAGCATTTCGGCCTGGATGTGATCGGCCTGGCGCGCGCCGCCTATGCCAATTGGAACGCGGGCGATGTGGTGCAGGGCGGCTCCACCCTCACGCAGCAGCTCGCGAAAAACCTGTTTCTCAGCCCGGCCCGCAGCACGCGGCGCAAGGTGCAGGAAGCGCTGATGGCGCTCTGGCTCGAGAACCGCTTCACCAAGGACCAGCTGCTCGAAATCTACCTCAACCGCGTCTATCTGGGTGGCGGAGCCTACGGGATGGACGCGGCGGCGCGGCTGTATTTCGGCGTCTCGGCCCGGCGGCTGACCCTTCCACAATCGGCCATCCTGGCCGGGCTGCCCCAGGCGCCCTCGCGCTACAGCCCGCGCGCCAACCCGGATGGCGCCATGGCCCGCGCGCGCGATGTGCTGGCCGCCATGGTCGCCACCGGCGCCATCACGGCCGAGCAGATGGAACGCGCGGTGCAGGAGATGGCGATCCCGCCCCGCCCCTCGCGCAATGGCGGCTGGTTCGCCGACTGGATCTACGAGGACATCCCCACCGCCTTCCCCGGCAGCGCCGATCTCGTCATCCGCACCACGCTCGATCCGCGCTGGCAGAATGCGGTGGAGGCGCGCCTGGCCGCCCTGCTCGACCAGGCCGGGCGCGAGGCCAGGGTGAGCCAGGGCGCGGTGGTGGTGCTGGATGCCAATTCCGGCGCGGTGCGCGCCATGGCCGGCGGGCGGGATTTCCGCCGCTCGCCCTTCAACCGCGCCGCCAATGCGCGCCGCCAGCCGGGCTCCACCTTCAAGGCCATGGTCTATCTGGCCGCCCTCGAACATGGCGCATCGCCCTTCGACCAGGTGGCCGACGGGCCCTTGCAAATGGGCCGCTGGTCGCCCTCCAACGGGCATTGGCGCACGCGCGGGACGATCACGCTGGATGAGGCCTTCGCCCATTCGGTGAACACGGCGGCGGTGCGCGTCATGCAGATGGGCGGCGGGCCTCGCGGCGTGGCTGATGTGGCGACGCGCCTGGGCATCCAGGGTCGCTTCCCGCGCGATGCCTCCATCGCGCTCGGCACCGGCGAGGTGACGCTGATTGACCTTGCCGCCGGCTATGCCGCGCTGGTGAATGGCGGGCGGCGCGTGACGCCCTATGGCATGCAGCGCGTGGAGGCCGAGGGGCGCAGCATTCCCGCCCCCCGCGCCGAACCCGCCCAGGTGATCAGCAGCGAAGCAGCCGAGCGCATGCGCGCCATGATGGTGAGTGTGGTGCGCAGCGGCACAGGGCGCGCGGCGGCCATCCCCGGCCTGGTCACCGGCGGCAAAACGGGCACCACGCAGGATTACCGCGACGCCTGGTTCATGGGCTTTGTCCAGCTTCCTTCCGGCCCGCTGGTGATCGGGGTATGGCTCGGCAATGACGACAACACCGGCATGGATGATGTTCGCGGCGGCACGCTGCCCGCGCGGCTGTTCCGCGAGATCATCGAGGCTGCGCGGGCGCCGTGAGAGGGCAGAAAAGGGCCTCCGGCGGCTGGGGCCGAGGGGCCCCAGACCCCAATCCTTGGCGCAGATCCTGGGAGGGGCGCGCCCCCATTCCTGGGGTCTGGGGCCTTTCGGCCCCAGCCGCCGGAGGCCTCTTGTTTTTCACGCCCCCCTCTTGAGGGCCTGACATGTCCCTTCGGCTGGACGTTCTGCTGGCCATCCTCGGCATGGCGCTCGCGACCTATCTGCTGCGCGCCGGCGGCTATGCGCTGCTGCGCGCCTTCCGCCCGCCGCCCTTCATCATGGCCATGCTGGGGCACATGCCCGGCTGCATCTTCGTCGCCTTCGTGACCCCCGCGCTCGTCACGGGTGGCTGGCCGAGCCTGATCGCCGCCGCCGCCGTCACCGGCATCATGATCGGCACGCGCAGCTATATCCTGGCGATCCTCGGCGGCGTTGCCGTCATCTGGCTGTCGCGGCTGGCGTGACAGCCAAGGGAGTGACAGGCTGCGCCGCCGCCTTGACGGCGGCGAAGAGCGGAATGCCGGCCGCGTCGCAATGCTGCTTCACCCGGCGGTTCAGCTCGCGCCCCACGGCCCAACGGCGGGCTGGCGGCGTCATGATGCGCGCGCGCAGGATGACGCCCGCATCGGTCAGCTTGTCCACGCCCATCACCTCCAGCGGCGCCAGCAATTGCGGCGCCCAGGCCTCGTCCTCGCGCAGGCTCTCGCCCACCTGGCGCAGCATCATCACCGCCTGGTCCGTATCGGCCGAGTAGTCCAGCGCCACATCCAACACGGCATAGCCAAAGTCGCGCGTCTGGTTCGTCACGGTGGTGACGGCGCTGAACGGCACGATGTGGATCGAGCCATCCACGGCCCGAAGCTTGATGGAGCGGATGGAGAGTTGCTCCACCGTGCCGGACAGGCCGCCCACCGTGATGGTGTCGCCCACCGCCACCGCATCCTCAAACAGCAGGAAGACGCCGGTGATCACGTCCCGCACCAGCGTCTGGCTGCCGAAGCCGACGGCCAGGCCCAGCACGCCGGCGCCAGCCAGCAGGGGCGCGACGTTGATGCCGATCTCGGTGAGAATGGTGAGCGCCACGATCACCATGAGCAGGGCGCCGAGGGCCGTCCGCAGCATGGGCAGCAACGTCCGCACCCGCGCCGAGCGCGCGGCAGAGCTGTCCTTCGGCAGGCGCGCGAGATGCCGCTGGATGGCGGCATTCGCCCCCTCCCAGATGAGCAGGGCCACGGCCACCGTAATGCCGATGGAGGTGAGGCCCGAAACGAGCCGCCCGCCCCAGCGCCCGGTGCCGAACCAGGAGAGCGAGTTCAGCCCCCAGACCTCCAGCAGCAGGACGATGCCCGCGGCCGTCAGAACCGCGGAAATCAGCGTGCGCAGCGCCGGCAGATAGCGGTTGGCCCGCTGCTCCAGCCCGGGATAGCGGTCCGCGAGGTCGGCGCTGATGCGGAACAGGCGGTCCAGCAGGCGGCGGATCGCCTCGTCCAGCAGCTTGGCGCCGGCCACGATCGCGATGGTGAGGAGCGAGGCCTCGGCCAGCCGCTCGAAGCCGCGGTCGATCTCCAGTGCCCAGACCGTCCAGGCAGCGAGCAGCCAGAGGATCACCAGCACATGCCAGGCCTCGGCCAGGCGCGAGCGGGCGGCGCGCATGAACATGCGGCTGCGCGTGGGGACATCGCCCTCGGTGAGGTCCGGCGCATCGAGCAGGGAAGCGACGGCGGCGCGGTTCTGCAGCACGATCTGCGCGACCAGCAGGGAGAGCACAAGCAGGCCGATGCGCCAGATGCTCTCATAGGCGCCCTGCGGCAGGCCGAAGAGCATCACGACCTCGGCCGTGGCGTAGAAGGTGACGCCGGTGAAGGCGAGGCGGCGGATCCACAGCGTGGCATAGGCCGCCGTCTCATCCTCGCAGCGGATGAGGCGAAGGCGCGTCAGGCCGGGGGCGAAGACCAGGCGCCCGGCCGCCATCACCGCACGGGCGGCCATATAGGCGAAGGTCACGGCCTCCATCACCAGCCGGTTCGAGGGCCAGATCGAGAAGCTGCCGATGATGGACAGCGCCGCCGCGCCGAAGCCCAGGATGGGCACGAGGTCCAGCGCCAGATGCCCCAGCATGTAGGGCAGCCGGCGCACGCCCAGCAGCTTCCCCTGCACCGCCGTACCGCGCTGTTCCAGCCAGGCATTGGGGCGGCGCAGAAGCAGGCGCAGCCCCCGCTCCGTCGCCACGCCGGCCAGGAGAACCACCGCCAGCTTCCAGGCGAGCGCCCAGACCTGCCCCTGCAAGCGGTCATCGGTGAGGAGCCGTTCGAACCAAACGCGGATCAGGCCCAATTCGGCGGCGGCCGAAAGCGTGCCCCAGGCCTGGACGAGGAAGACGCCGATCCGGCTGGCAATGCCCACCACGATCTCGGCCGGGGCGGTGATCACTTCTTCCGGGGTTGGGGCGGCCGGGGCTTCGGGCGCGGCCGGGGCGCCGCTGCCGGCCTCCAGCGCGCGGATCAGGGCGGCGCGGCGGGTCTCGTCGCGCAGGATGTCCAGCAGGGCGGCGAGTTCGGGGGCGGCGGTGGCGGGCGGAGCCGCTGGCGGCACCGCGGGCGTCGCGGCGGCGGGGGCAGCGGCGGCGGGGGCAGCGGCGGGGGGGGCAGCCGGCGCAGCGGCTGCGGCCGGCGCGCGCGGCGCCAGGGAACCCGGAGGCGGGTTGGCGGGCACCGGAACCTGGGCGGAAGCCAGGGGTGCGAGCAGGATCAGCAGGAGAGGCAGGAGGCGGAACCACATGGCCCCTGGTTTCCGCGCCCAAGCCCCGGGGGTCAAGTTGCCCCCAGCGGGGCGGCCAAGTTGCTCTTCCGCAACGCAGCATGCACCATGCTGGACTTCATGCGCACCTCACCTTCCATCTGGCTGATCATGCTGGCGCTTCTGGGCACCCATATGGCGGGGATGGGGGCCTTCCTGACGGTGCCGGTGCTGGCGCCCGCCATCGCCGCCGAGACCGGGCTTTCCGCCAGCCTGGCCGGCATCCACACCGCGCTGGTCTATGCGGGGGCACTGTTCTCGGGGCCGATCACCCAGGGGCTGCTGGCCCGGCATGGCGGGGTGCGGGTGTGCCAGGGGGCGCTGGTGGTGGTGGCACTCGGCATCGCCGTCGCGGCCATCGGGCATCCGCTGGCGCTCCTGGTTTCCGCGCTGCTGGCCGGGCTGGGCCATGGGCCGATCACCCCGGCGGGCAGCCATTTGCTGGCGCCGCGTACGCCGGCGCGGATCCGCAGCCTGGTCTTCGGGCTGAAGCAGTGTGGCGTGCCGGCGGGGGCCATGCTGGTGGCGGCCCTGGCGCCCATCCTCGCCATGCAATATGGCTGGCGGGCGGGGGTGCTGGCCGTCGCCGTCTTTTCCCTGCTGCTGGCCCTCGCCCTGCAACCGCTGCGCGCCGCGCTGGACACCGACCGCGCGGCCCCGGGTGGCGCGCCGTTGCGCCCCTGGCAGGACGCGAAATCCAGCCTTTCCATCCTGCGCGACGATGCGCGCATCCGCACGCTCACCTTCGCCGCCTCCAGCTTCGGCATCGCGCAATTCTGCTTCGGATCCTTCTTTGTGGTCTGGCAGGTTCAGGTGATGGGCACGGGGCTGGAGCAGGCGGGGCTGATGCTGGCCCTCGCCCAGGGCAGCGGCGTTGCCGGGCGCATCGCCTGGGCGCTGATCGCCGACCGCATCGGCGCCCTGCCGGTGCTGCTGGCGCTGGGCGTGGCCATCGGCGGCGCCTGCGGGCTCCTGGCCCTGGCCGGGCCGGGCTGGCCCTCCCTGGTGATTGCCGTGGTGGCGGTGGCGATGGGCGCCTCGGCCGTGGGCTGGAACGGCGTGATGCTGAGCGAGGTGGCGCGCGTGGCCCCCGCCGGCCGGGTGGGCGCGGCGACGGCGGCGCTGGGCTTCGTCTTCGCCGGGGTGATGATCGTGGCGCCCACGTTGTTTTCGGCCCTGGTGCTCGGCACGGGCGGATTTTCCCTGGGCTTCGCGCTCTGCGGCCTGGCCGGGCTGGCCGGGGCGGCCTCCCTCGCCCGGTTGCGCTTCGCGCGGCCAGGGCCATGATGGGGGTATGCAGACCCTCCTCACCATCCTTGTCGCCATCGCCATGCTGGCGACGCTGGGCGTCCTTTTCGCCGGGCTGATCGGCATGGCGCGGGGCGCCAGCGCCGAGAGCTCGCAGAAGCTGATGCGCTATCGCGTGTTGTTGCAGGGCGCGGCGCTGGTGCTCTTCGCCCTGCTGATGCTCAGCCTGAAATAGGCCGGCTGGCCCAACCAACCCAGGAAGACCCCCGCATGATCATCCTCGTCACCGGCGCCACCGCCGGCTTTGGCCGCGTCATCGCGCAACGCTTCGCCGCCGATGGCGCACGCATCATCGCCGCCGGCCGCCGTGCCGATCGGCTAGAGACGCTTCGTGGGGAATTGGGGGCGGAGCGCGTCCTCCCGCTCATCCTCGATGTGAGGGACCGCGCGGCCGTGGCCAGCGCCATCGGTGGCCTGCCGGCGGATTGGGCAGAGATTGATCTCTGCGTGAACAATGCCGGCCTGGCCCTCGGGCTCTCCGGCGCGCAGGACGCGGACCTGGATGACTGGGACGCGATGGTGGACACCAACATCAAGGGGCTGATGTATGTGACGCGCGCGGTCCTGCCGGGGATGGTGGCGCGCAACCGCGGGCACATCATCAATATCGGCTCCACCGCGGGCGAATTCCCCTATCCCGGCGGCAATGTCTATGGCGCCAGCAAGGCCTTCGTCCGGCATTTCAGCCTGAACCTGCGCGCCGATCTGTGGGGCACCAAGGTGCGCGTCACGGATATCGAGCCCGGCCTGGTCGGCGGCACCGAATTCAGCAATGTCCGGTTCCATGGCGATGACGCCAAGGCCGCCGGCATCTATGCGGGCGCCGAGCCGCTGACGCCCGATGATATCGCCGAGGCCGTGCATTGGTGCGCCACGCTGCCGGCCCGCGTAAACATCAACACGCTGCAGATGATGCCGGTGGGCCAGGCCTTCGGCCCCCTGCGCGTCCACAAGGAATGAGCGGCGCGACACCGCCCTTCCCGCCCCGCCACAAGGGCGAGATCCCGGTCACGGAACTCCTCGCCAAGGCCAGCCGCAGCCTGCTGGAGGTCTGGGGCGAGGAGATGTTCCGCAACTCCGGCACCACGCTGGAGGTTCTGGGCCAGCGCCTCATCATCTTCAACCGGCCCGCCGCCATCGAAGCCGTGCTGGTCACCCAGGCCGAAAGCTTCGCCGCCAAGCCGCCGCAGCTTTCCAAGCTGCTGGCGCCGCTGATGGGCCAGGGGCTCTTCATCGCCGAGGGCGCGCGCTGGCGGGCCCGGCGCCCCCTGACGACGGCGGCCATGGCCGAACTGGCCGATGGGCTGGACGCCGTGATCGCCGCCTGGGCCGCGCAATGGGCCGCCCGGCCGGAGGGCGACACGATCGAGCTGATCGGCGCGATGGAGCAGGTCTCAGCCGAGATGCTTCTGCGGCTGCTCTTCGGCCCGGCGGGGGATGCGGCGGCGGCGGCGCAGATCATGCGCCTGGCCCATGCCTATCGCGCCAAGATCAGCGGCGCCGGGTTGATCACCCTGATGGCGCTGCCCGACCCCCTGGTCCGGCTGCGCCTGGGTGGCGACGCAAAGCGCATTCGCGCGGTGGTGGCGCCGCTGATCGCGCGCGCCCGCAAGGCCGGCAGCGGCCTCATCGCCGCCCTGCCGGCCGACGCCGCGGCAGAGGAGGTGATCTCGCTCTTCGGCATGGGGCATGACGCGCTCTCCGGCCTGCTCGCCGCCACCTGGTTCCTGCTGGCCGAGGCGCCGGAGGTGGAGGCGGCCCTGCACGCCGAGCTGGATTCCGGCGCCGAGGACCGCCCGATGACCCGCGCCGTGCTGCGGGAGGCGCTGCGCCTCTACCCCCCCGTGCCGCTCATCGCCCGGGTGGCGGGGCGCGCGACGCAGGTGCCGGGCATGGCCGTGCCGCAGGGCAGCCTGGCCTTCGTCTCCCCCTGGCTCGTGCATCGCCACGCCGATCACTGGGAGGCACCGGATGAATTCCGTCCGGCGCGCTTCCTGCCCGGCGCGCCGGCGCCCGCGCCCTTCACCTACCTCCCCTTCGGCCTTGGCCCTCGTGGCTGCGTGGGTGAGGCCTTCACCTTGCGCGCGGCGGAGCAGGCCCTTGCCACCCTCGCCCGGCGCTTCCGCCTGGCCCGGCTGCCTGGCCGCGCGCCCATTCCCACGGCTGGCCTGACCCTCAGCCTGGCCCTGCGCCTGCCGATGCGCCTGACCCGCCGCACGGGCTGACCCGCCGCCGTTGCCGCGCGGGCTGATCCGGGCTTCAACCCCCGGATGAGTATCAGCCTCCCCGAAGCCCGATCCCTCGCCACCGCCGCGCTCGTCGCCGCCGGGGCCAATCCCGAGATGGCGGCGCTGACCGCGGACGCCCTGGTCGCCGCCGAGGCCGAGGGCCAGGGCGGGCACGGGCTGTCCCGCGTGGCCATGTATGCCGGCTTCCTGCGCGAGGGCCGGGCGGATGGCGCGGCCATCCCGCGCGTGACGCGGGAGCGTGGGGGCGCGGCGCTGGTGGATGCCGGCAATGGCCTGGCCTATCCCGCCCTTCACCTGGCCGAGGCCGAGGCGGCGCGGCGCGCGGCCGAGCACGGGGTGGCCTTCATCGCCATCACCAACAGCCATCACGCCGGCGCCATGGCGCTGCCGGTGCGGCGCCTGGCGCGACAGGGGCTGGTGGCGCTGGCCTTCACCAATTCGCCCTATGCCATGCCGGTGCCGGGCGGAAAGCGCCCGCTGCTCGGCACCAACCCCGTCGCCGCCGCCTTCCCCCGCCGGAATGCAGCGCCGATGGTGGTGGACCTCGCCCTCTCCGAGGTGGCGCGCGGCAAGATCATGGTCGCCGCCAAGGAAGGCCGGCCCATCCCGGAAGGCTGGGCGCTGGATGCCACTGGCCAGCCCACCACGGACCCCAAGGCCGCGCTGGATGGCGCCATGCTCGCCATGGGCGGCACCAAGGGCGCGGCGCTCGCGCTGGTGGTCGAGGTGCTTTGTGTGGCCCTGGGCGGGGCCGCCTTCGGCTTCGAGGCCGACAGCTTCTTCGCCCCCTCGCCCAACCCGCCGCGCCTTGGCCATGCCATCCTGGCGGTGGACCCCGGCGCGCTATCCGGTACGGATACCTTCCTCGACCGGATGGAGGCACTGGTCACGGCCATGCTGGGCGATGAGGGCGTGCGCCTCCCCGGCGCCCGACGCGATGGGCTGGCCTCCCGCGCGGAGGCCGAGGGAATCGCCGTCCCACCCGCGCTGCTCGCGCAGATGAAGGCCCTGGCGCATGTCTGAATTCCGCGGCGGCTACGGCCCCTCCAGCTTCCCGCCACCGCCGCCTCGCCGGCCGGACCCGCAGCGCATCTGTGGGGTGAACGCCGTGCGCGCCCTGTTCCTGCGGCGGCCCGAGGCGGTGCAGCGCCTGCATTACCTGGAAGAGCGCCGCCCGGTGGCCGGGCCGCTCTGCCGCTACCTCGCCCGGCACAAGAAGGCCTATCGCGAGGTGCTGGAGGATGAGCTGGCCCGCATCGCCGGCACCGAGCACCATGGCGGCATCGTCGCCATCGCCGATCCGCGCCGGGCCCTGCCCATCCCGACGCCGACGCCGCCCGTGCTCTTCGCCGCGCCGGTGCTGCTGGTGCTGGATGGCATCGGCAATCCGCACAATCTCGGCGCCATCGCCCGGGCCGCCGCCTTCTTCGGGGCCAAGGCGCTGCTGCTCTCGGGCGATTCCCGGCAGGCGGACCTCTCGGACGCCGCCTTCCGCACCTCGGAGGGCGGGCTGGAGCACCTGGCCGTCTTCCGCGCCGAGGATCTGGGCAGCACGCTTCGGCGCTTTTCCGGGCAGTGGCATGTGGTGGGTGCCGTCGCCACCGGGGGGCTGCCGCCGGCCCGGATCGCGCGGCAAAAGCCCATCGCGCTGGTGATGGGCGCGGAGGAGACCGGGCTCTCCCCCGATATCCTGGCTTGCTGCGCCGAGCGGGTGACGCTGCCCGGCTCCGGCCTGGTCGAAAGCCTGAATGTGGCGGCGGCAACCGCGGTGCTGATGCATGCCCTGCTCCCCGGGCAGGGGTGAATCCCTGCAAAACTCCTTGAAGCTTCCCGTGGCTGGCGTGCATGGTCCGCCGCACATGCCAACCGCCCCCTTCCAGGCCGAGACCGAGGCCGGCCGGCTCGTCCTGCGCTTCAGCGGCACGCTCGACACCCCCACCGCCGTGGCGCGCTGGGAGGAGGCGCATCAGGCCGCCAAGGCTTCGCAGGACCTCACCATTGATGCCAGCGCGGTGACGGCGCTGGATTCCGGCGGCGCCGCGCTGCTTGTCTCCCTCGCCCGGCTGGGGAGCGAGGCGGAATGGCGCGAACCGGCCGAGGCCGCGCCGCGCGGCGCGCTGGAGCGCTTCCGCAAGGCCATCCCCGACGCCCCCCCGCCGGCCAAGCCGCGCCCCTTTCGCCCGCTCACCGCCATCGGCGCCGCCACGCTCGAAAAAATCCGCGGCTTTGGCGAGCGCATGGCCTTCCTGGGCGAGACGGTGCTGGCCAGCCTGCGCATCCTGCCGCGCCCCTGGCGGCTGCGCTGGGCCGAGGTGCTGCGCCACCTGGACGAGGCCGGCACCCGCGCCTTCCCCCTCTGCATCCTGCTGGGCACGCTGATCGGCGTGATCCTGGCCTTCCAATCCTCGGTGCCGATGCGGCAATTCGGCGCGGAGATCTTCATCCCCCAGCTGGTCGGCATCTCGCTGACGCGCGAATTGGGACCGTTGCTGGCCTCCATCATCCTCGCCGGGCGCACCGGCTCCGCCTATGCGGCCGAGCTCGGCACCATGCGCGTGAATGAGGAGGTGGATGCGCTGAAGATCATGGGGCTGGACCCCGTCACCTGGCTGGTGCTGCCGCGCATCCTGGCCTCCATGCTGGTCATGCCCGCGCTGACCATGGTGATGAATGTCACGGGCATCATCGGCATGATGATCGTGATGGGGATGCTGGGCTTCACGCCCATCGCCGTGCTGAACCAGCTGGAGCAATGGCTCTCGGTGGAGGATCTGGCCGGCGGCCTGGCCAAGGCTGCGATCTTCGGGCTGGCCATCGGCTATATCGGCTGCCAATCCGGACTTTCGGCCGGGCGCGGGCCGCGCGCGGTGGGCGATGCGGCGACCAGCGCCGTGGTGGGGGGCATCGTGGCGCTGGTGCTGCTGGACGGGCTCTTCGCCATCCTGTTCTTCCGGCTGGGCTGGTGATGGTCGAGACCCCAGGCGCGGAAGCGGTGATCACGGCCGAGGGCGTGGCCATGCGCTTCGGCCCGCGCACCATCTTCAAGAACGTCACCTTCGAGGTCCGCCGCGGCGAGGTCTTCGTCATCCTGGGCGGCTCGGGCTGCGGGAAATCCACCCTGCTCAAGCTGCTGATCGGCCTGATGCCGCCCAGCAAGGGCGAAATCCGCGTGCTGGAGGGCGATTGGGCGAAGCTGGAGGGCGAAGCGCGACGCAACCTGCTGCGCCGCATCGGCGTCATGTGGCAATCGGGCGCGCTGCTCGGCTCCCTGACGCTGGCCGAGAACATCAAGTTGCCGATCGAGGCGCACACGAAGCTGCCGGAGGCCGCCCGCGCCCTGGTGGCCAGCGCCAAGCTCGGTCTGGTGGGGTTGGGCGATGCGGCGGATCGGTTGCCGGCGGAAATCTCCGGCGGCATGCTCAAGCGGGCCGGCATCGCCCGCGCCATGGCGCTCGATCCGGAAATCCTCTTCCTGGACGAACCCAGCGCCGGGCTGGACCCCATCACCTCCGCCGGGCTCGATGCGTTGATCCTGTCACTGGCGCGTGAGACCGGCACCACCTTCGTGGTGGTGACGCACGAGCTGCAATCCATCCTGGCCATCGGGGACCGCTGCATCATGCTGGACAAGGACGCGCAGGGGATGATCGCCGAGGGCGACCCGAAACAGCTCCGCGACCAGAGCGAGCACCCGACGGTGCGCGCCTTCTTCCGGCGGGAGGCGATGTAAGTGGCCAGCGCGCGCAAGATTCAGCTCTCGGTGGGCGTCATGGTGGTGGTGGGGTTGGCCCTGCTGGTCGGCTTCGTGCTGTTCCTGACGCAGAACCGCACCAGCACGAGCGACGTTCTGTTCGAAACCTATATCCGCGAATCCGTGCAGGGGCTCGAGGTCGGCTCGCCCGTGCGGTATCGCGGTGTGGCGGTGGGACGGGTGACGGAGATCGCGCTCGCCGCCGCCCAATACCGCCGGCCGGAGGGCGAGGGATTCGCCGCGGCCTTCCAGCTGGTGGTGGTGCGCTTCGCCGTAAATCTGGGTCGGGTGGGGGATGTGCCCTCGACCGAGGAGGCGGTGCGCCAGGGGCTGCGCGCGCGCATGGCGTCACAGGGCATCACCGGCGTGGGCTATATCGAGATGGACTTCCTCGATCCCGACCGCTTTCCGCCCCCCCTGCTGCCCTGGACGCCACGGTTTTCGTGGATTCCGGCCGTGCCCTCCACCGTGGCGCAGGTCACCAGCGCGGCGGAGATGTTCCTGCGGCAGATCCAGGGCATCGATTTTGGCGGGCTCGTAGGGAACATCAACGAGCTGATCACCGATCTGCGCCAGCAGACGGAGACCGGTGACCTTGCGGTGGCGCTGCGCGAGGCCTCGACCCTGATGCAGGAATTGCGCGGCATCGCGGGGGCTGCCGACCTGCCGGGCGCGGTGGCGGATCTGCGGGCGACCTCGGCCGCCGTGCGCGGCCTGGCGGAAGGGCGGGAAGTGCGGGAGACGCTGACGGCCATGGGCGCGGCGGCGCAGGATTTGCGGCGGGCGACGGCGCGGCTGCCGGGCACCATCGGCCAGCTGGAATCGAGCCTGCGCACGGCCCGCAACACGACGACCGACGTCCAGGCCGACCTGGGCCCCCTGCTCAGGGATTTGCGGGCGACGACGGCCAATCTGCGCGAAACCACCGAGGCGCTGCGCCGCTCGCCCTCCCAGGCGTTGTGGGGCGCCGCCCCGCCTGCCCCGACAGGAGCCACCCGATGAAGCGTCGCCTGTTCCTGGGCCTGCCCTTGCTGGGGGCCGGCTGCTCGGTCCTGCCGGACCGGCCCTTCATCGATTCCCAACGCTTTGCGCTGGATCCTCGGCGCGCCGGGCCATCCGGCGCGCGGACGCGGCATGCGCTGCTGCTGCGGACCATGCGGGCGGCGCCGGGGCTGGAGCTGCGCGGGCTGCGGCGGGTGCAGGCGGATGGCAGCGTGGCCGTGGCGCCCTATGAGGAATGGCTGGCCCCCCCGGCTGACCTGGCGGAGCTGGCGCTGCGGCAATGGCTGGTGGCGTCCGGGCGGTTTACGGGGGTGACGGCCCCTGGATCGCGCCTGGTGACTTCTCTCATTTTAGAGACAGAGCTGCTTGTTTTGCAAACTTCTTCGAATTCTGCGCAGGCCTCGCTCTCTGCCCTTCTCCTGACCCAGGGAAGCGGGCTGGGAGAGGCACCCCCCTTGGGACAAACTACAGTAAATGCTCGGATTTCCCTGGCGGAAGTTTCCTCGGCAGCGGCCCGGGCCGCTGGCATGCAGGCCGCACTCGGCCAGGCCCTGGCGGATATCGAGTCTTGGATTGTCTCTCTCATCTCAGTTTAGAAACGCTCTTCATCAATAATTAAGGCGTTTCCCCCGACATTCTCAAAATGGAGACTTTCCTCCGTTTTGTGTTTGCGCCATCCTCGTGATCGGGGAATAGGGGGATATCATGAGTGCTTCAACGAATTCGTGGGATGACGTCTGGGCAGAGTTCGATGCCCGCCAGGCGGCCCAGGCGCAGAAGGATGCCATGGTGGCGGGGGCCACTGAAGCATCCACGGCCGCGGCCAACCCGCGCCGTTCCGCCACCAGCCGGTTGCAGCGGCTGATCCATGCGCGGCGCACCAAGACGCTGCCGGTTCGCCGCTCCTTCCTGGAATCCTCGATGGACGCCTGGTCCAGCGAGGCTGAGCGCGCCCGCCAGGCGCTCGCGCAGCAGCGCCAGCCGCGCAAGGGGCTGGGCCGGATCAAGCGCGTGGTGGCGCTGATGGCCTGCACGGTCATCGCCGTCTATGCGGGCTCGCCCGTGGCCTCCGCGGTGCAGGTGGCCGCCGCGATCCAGCGCGGCGATGCCGCGGCGCTGGCGCATTACATCGACTGGAACACCCTGCGCCCGGCGCTGAACGCGGCGCTGGCCGCCGAGACCCAGCGCCACGACGGCGCGCCGATGCCCGATTTCATCACCGGCATGGCAAGCGAGCTGGCCGATCGCCTTTCCTCGCCGGCGAGCCTGGCCCAGCTGCTGAACCAGCGGCTGGCCCCCGGCATGGCCCATCCGGCGCGCGACATGCTGAGCCGCGTGCGCATGCTGGAGGCCGGGCTCTGGGAGGTCACGCTGACCTCCACCGAAGTGCCCGACCGGTCGGCAAAGCTGACGCTCGCCCTGACCGATCTGGCGCGGCTGCGCTGGGAGGTGCAGGCCATCCAGCTGCCGCCGCAACTGCCGGCGCGGCTGCGCTGAGCATCAGGCGATCAGGCAAAGGGCGGGGCCGGGATTGAGGGGCGCTGCCCCTCAAACTCCCCGGCAGGGAACTTGTTCCCTGCACCCTGTTTGAAAGGGTGGAGCGCGCGGCTATCCGCGCAGCGGAAGGCCCATGGCCTGCCTCGCGAAGGCCCGCTTCAGCCCGGGGATCCGGTCCACCGCCGCAATTCCCAGCCGCCGCGCCCAGCGCACCGGGCCGACGTCGTTGCCGAAGAGCTTTTCCAGCACATGCGTCGCGCCGATCATCATCAGCGCATCCGGCCGGCGCTGCGCCTGGTACCGCGCCAGCAGCGCCGCGCTGCCCACGTCGCGCCCGGCCTCGAAAGCCTCCGCCACCAGCTCGGTCAGCGCCGCCACGTCGCGGAAGCCGATGTTCAGCCCCTGCCCCGCGATGGGGTGCATACCATGCGCCGCATCCCCCACCAGGGCCAGGCGCTCGGCCACATAGCGCGTGGCGTGCATCGCCGTCAGCGGGTAGTGCCAGCGGCGGCCGATCGGCTCGATGGCGCCCAGGTGGTCCGGCAGGGCCAGCATGCGCGTCGCCACGCTGCGCCGCTCGGTCCAGACGAAGCTGGAGGCATGCGGCAGGCTGGAGGTGCCGAAGCTGCCGAGATCGGCGAGCGGCAATTGCGCGAAGGGGCCGGCGGGCAGGAACAGCTCCAGCGCGCGGTTGTGGTGCGGCTTCTCATGCGCGAAGGCGCCGACCATGCCGATCTGGCCATAATCATGCCGCGCCGTGCCGATGCCGGCCTGCTGCCGCAGCGGGCTGCCCCGCCCCTCGGCGCCGATGACCAGCTGCGCGCGGATCACCCGCCCATCGGCCAGGGTGACCACGGCACCCTCCGGCCCGCGCACCACCTGGGCCGTCATCGGCGCGAAGGCCTGGAGATGCGCGAGATGCGGCAGGCGGGCGTTGAGCGCGACGCGCAGCGCCCGCGCCTCGACCATCCAGCCGAAGGGCTCGTCGGCCACCTCCGCCGCCTCGAAATCGAGATCGAGCGAGGAGGGCGCCTCGCCCACGCGGCCATCGGCCACCTTGATGCCCTCGATCGGGCAGGGCGCGCTGGGCAGGCGCTCCCAGATGCCCGCGCGTTCGAGAAGGCGCTTGGAAGCCAGCGCGATGGCATAGGCGCGGCCATCGAAGCCGGCCATCTCCATGGGCGGCAGGGGCGCGGCATCCACCACCGCCACCGGCACGCCCCGCGCCGCCAGCGCGGCCGCCAGCGTGGCGCCGACCGGCCCCGCGCCGATGATGGCGACGGCGACCTCCAGGCTCGGCGTTGCAATCAGCTCAGGGGCGGCGATCAGGTTCATGGCCCTGAGCTTAGGGCATTCTGCGCTTGCGCAAGAGATGGGGCGAAAGACTCGTCTGCGCGCCTGCACAATTGCCCCAAAAGCGGGCAATTCGCGCACCAACCCCCGGCCACGCAAGGGTTTCGGCTCTGGCACGAGTCTTGGATGGCTGTGGCTTGGCCGGGATCGGGCCGGCGATATCTTTTGTGAAAGGCAGGCGGATGAAGCTCGTGATGGCGATCATCAAGCCCTTCAAGCTGGATGAGGTGCGCGACGCGCTCACCCCACTCGGAGTGCAGGGGCTGACGGTGACGGAGGTGAAGGGGTTTGGGCGGCAAAAAGGCCAGACCGAAATCTACCGTGGCGCCGAATACCAGGTGAGCTTCCTGCCAAAGCTCAAGATCGAGGTCGCGGTGCCGGCCGAGATGGTGGACGGGGTGGTGGAGGCGATCTCGGCCGCCGCCCGCACCGGCAAGATCGGCGACGGCAAGATCTTCGTGCTGGACGTGGACCGCGCCATGCGCATCCGCACCGGCGAAACCGACGGGGCCGCGTTGTGACCCCTCCATTCCAACCCGCTGCGGCGCTGCTGTCCGCGAATTCCCTTGGGAGAAGCCTGACCATGAAATCCTGGATGCGCGGCGCCCTTTTGGCCGCACCGATGGTGGCGCTCGGAGCACTTCCGGCGCTGGCGGCGGATGAGCCGAAGCTTGATGCCGGCAACACCGCCTGGATGATCGTCGCCACCTGCCTTGTGCTGATGATGACCCTCCCCGGCCTCGCGCTGTTCTACGCGGGCATGGTCCGCAAGAAGACCGTGCTGGCCACCATGATGCAGTCCTTCTTCGTGGCCGCGCTGATCGCCGTCACCTGGATGGTCGCGGGCTATTCCATCGCCTTCGGCAATGGCGGCCTGTTCTTCGGTGACTTCTCGAAGGTCATGCTCTCCGGCATCAACTGGAACGGCCCCTTCATCCTCGGCGCCGGCATGGGCGGCGAGAGCGAAGTGGCGACGACCATCCCCGAGACGGTCTTCGTCATGTTCCAGATGACCTTCGCCATCATCACCGCCGCCCTGATCTTCGGCGCGGTGGCGGACCGCATGAAGTTCAGCGCCGTCTGCCTCTTCATCGTGCCGTGGTCGCTGCTGGTCTATTCGCCGATCGCGCATGCGGTCTGGCACCCGGCCGGCATCATCTGGGCCTGGGGCGCGCTGGATTTCGCCGGCGGCACGGTGGTGCACATCAATGCCGGCGTCGCCGGCCTCGTGGCCTGCCTGGTCCTCGGCAAGCGCGTGGGCTACGGCAATGACAACATGTCGCCGCACAACCTGGCCTTCGCCATGATCGGTGCCGCGCTGCTCTGGGTGGGCTGGTTCGGCTTCAACGCCGGCTCCGCGCTGGCGGCCGATGGCCGAGCGGGCATGGCCATGCTGGTGACGATGGTGGCGGCCGCCATGGGCACCATCACCTGGATCTTCGCCGAATGGGCCACCAAGGGCAAGCCTTCCGCGCTGGGCGCCATCTCGGGCGCCGTCGCGGGCCTGGTGGCCATCACCCCCGCCTCGGGCTGGGTCTTCCCGGGTGCCGCGCTGATCATCGGCGGCGTGGCCGGCATCATCTGCTTCTGGGCCTCGACGGCGCTGAAGAAGGCGCTGGGCTATGACGACAGCCTGGACGCCTTCGGCGTGCACGGCGTGGGCGGCATCGTGGGCGCGCTGCTCACCGGCGTCTTCGCCTATGGCATGCTCTACAAGACCGATGATGCCGAAGCGGCGATCGCCTATTCGGGCATGCTCTATGGCAATTCCGACATGCTCTGGATCCAGGCGAAGTCGGTGCTGGCGACCATGGCCTATTCGGCGGTTGCCACCTTCATCCTGCTGAAGATCGTGGATGCCATGGTCGGCCTGCGCGTCTCCGAAGAGGAGGAGCGCGAGGGCCTGGACGTCACGCAGCATGGCGAGCGGCTGGGGTAGTCCGCCTGCCCGATTGGGGGAGAACGGCGCCGGGGGGCAACCCCCGGCGCTTTTTCGTTGAGGCCTCCGTCGCCCTGCCCATCACGGTCCCTTGCGCGGTCAGGGCGACACCGAGCGTGCCGCCCCCCGAGGCAGGGCAGGTCCTCGGTTTCCAGCCGGCTCCGGCTCCGGCTGGCCAGCGCGGTCTTCATCCGCATCGCCGGGGAGGATGCAACGGATGCTTGACGCGGCGCGGGTGTTTTCCCTTCACTGGCGCATGCGCGATCTCACGACGGCCCCGCGTGGCGACGAGGACACCTTATGGGCGGTGGTGGCGACCGTCGGCCGCGCCAACCGTGTGGCCGAGATCTTCCGCAGCCGCGCCGCCGCGCTGGAGGATCGCGCCTGGCGGGCGCAGCAGGTGCGCGCCTATGCCGACTTCCTGGAACGCTCGAAGCAGCCCTTGCCGCATTACTCGGTGGCGCCGATCCGCCGCTCCGACCTGCCGCGGAAATGGACGCCCTTGCCGGCGCTCGGCTTCCTGCGCGGGCAGTTCATCTGAGGGCCGTTCAGGCCTTTCCGTGACAATGCTTGTATTTCTTCCCCGATCCGCACGGACAGGGCGCATTGCGCGGCGTCTTGTCCCAGGTGGACATGTCGTTCGGGTCCACCTCGGAGATCACGCGCGTCTCCTGCCGCGCCATCGCCGCCGCGCCGTAATCGGCGGTCGGCTGTGCCATCTCATAGCCTGGCTCGGCATCCGGGGCAGCGTGGCGCATGTCGGTCACGCGGATGGGCTGCGGCTCGGGGATCGGCGCATCGGCCGTCAGCTCCAGGCGCAGCAGCAGCGAGGTGACCCGCTCGCGCAGGTCTTCCAGCATGTTGTTGAACAGCGCGAAGGCCTCGCGCTTGTACTCGTTCAGCGGGTCCCGCTGGCCATAGGCGCGCAGGCCGATGCCCTGGCGCAGGTGATCCAGGCTGAGCAGGTGCTCCTTCCAGACCTGGTCGAAGAGCTGCAGCAGCAGTGACTTCTCGACCATGCGCATGAAGTCCGGGCCGAGATTGGCGGCCTTGGCGGCAGCCACCTGGTTGGCCGCGGCCTCGATGCGCTCGCGCACCTGGACCTCGTCAATGCCCTCTTCCTTGGCATAGGCGGCGACAGGAAGGTCGAGGCCCAGCACGTCGCGCACGCGCTTTTCCAGGCCTTCGAGGTCCCATTGCTCAGGATAGGCGTTCTCGGGGATCGCCTTGTCCACCATGGCGCCGATGGTCTCGTGCCGCATCTCGGCGATGGTCTCGCTGAGGTCGGTCGCGTCCATGTAGGCGCGGCGCTGGGCATAGACCTCGCGCCGCTGGTCATTCATCACATCATCGTATTTCAGCAGGTTCTTGCGCGTGTCGAAGTTCCGCGCCTCGACCTTCTTCTGCGCCTTCTCCAGCGCCTTGTTGATCCAGGGGTGGATGATGGCCTCGCCTTCCTTGAGGCCGAGCTTCGTCAGCATGCCGCCCATGCGGTCGCTGCCGAAGATGCGCATCAGGTCATCTTCCAGCGAGAGGAAGAAGCGGCTGCCACCCGGGTCGCCCTGGCGGCCGGAGCGGCCGCGCAGCTGGTTGTCGATGCGCCGCGATTCATGGCGCTCGGTGCCGATCACAAAGAGGCCGCCCGCCGCCTTCACGATGGGCTGCGCCGCTGCCACCTCGGCCACATGCCGCGCAAAGACCGCGTCATATTCCGGCCCATGGCCCTCGGGCACCTCGGCCTTGGCGAGCATGTCGGCGTTGCCGCCGAGCTTGATGTCGGTGCCGCGGCCGGCCATGTTCGTCGCGATGGTGACGGCCCCAGGGCGGCCCGCCTGGGCGACGATGCCCGCCTCCTGCTCGTGGTACCGCGCGTTCAAGACATTGTGCGGGATGCCGGCCTGCTTGAGCAGAGTAGAAATCAACTCGCTCTTCTCGATGCTGGTGGTGCCGACCAGGCAGGGCTGGTTCCGCTCCCGGCACTCGCCGATCAGCTTGATGACGGCCTCATACTTCTCCATCGCGGTGCGATAGACCTCGTCATCCTCATCCTTGCGCGCGACGGGCACGTTGGTCGGGATCTCGACGACTTCGAGCTTGTAGATCTCGGCGAATTCATCCGCTTCCGTCGCGGCCGTGCCGGTCATGCCCGAGAGCTTGGGATAGAGCCGAAAGTAATTCTGGAAGGTGATGCTGGCGAGCGTCTGGTTCTCCGGCTGGACGGTGACGTCCTCCTTCGCTTCCAGCGCCTGGTGCAGACCGTCGCTGTAGCGGCGGCCTTCCATCATGCGGCCGGTGAACTCGTCAATGATCACGATCTTGTCGTTGCGGACCACGTATTCGACATCGAGCTTGAACAGCACATGCGCGCGCAACGACTGGTTGACGTGGTGCACAATGGAGACGTTCACGCTGTCATAGAGGTTGCCCTCCTCCAGCACGTCGGCCTCGGTCAGCAGGCGTTCGATATCCTCGCCGCCCTTTTCCGTCATGGAGACGGTGCGCTGCTTCTCATCCTTCTCGAAGCGCTCCGTGTCCTTCACGAATTCCACCATCACCGCATCCACGCGGCGATAGAGGTCCGAGGTGTCGTCCGTGGGGCCGGAGATGATGAGCGGCGTGCGCGCCTCATCGACCAGGATGCTGTCCACCTCATCCACGATGGCATATTGGAAGGGCCGCTGGACCATCTCCTCCAGGCGGTACTTCATGTTGTCGCGGAGATAGTCGAAGCCGTATTCATTGTTGGTGCCGTAGGTGATGTCGCAGGCATAGGCCTCGCGCCGCTCATCATCGCTCAGACCCTGGACGATGACGCCGGTGGTCATGCCGAGGAAGCCATAGACCTGGCCCATCCACTCGCTGTCGCGGCGCGCCAGATAGTCATTCACGGTGACCACATGCACGCCCTTGCCGGGCAATGCGTTCAGGTAGCAGGGCAGGGTCGCGACGAGGGTCTTGCCCTCGCCGGTCTTCATCTCGGCGATCTTGCCGTCATTCAGCACCATGCCGCCGATCATCTGCACGTCGAAATGCCGCAGGCCGATGACGCGCTTGCTGGCCTCCCGCACCACGGCGAAGGCCTCTTCCAGCAGGTCGTCCAGCTCGGCGCCCTGTTCCAGCCGGGCGCGGAACTCCGCGGTCTTGCCGCGCAGCGCCTCATCCGACAGGGCGGCGAGCGGCGCCTCGAAGGCGCTGATCGCGGGGAGACGCGCCTGGAACCGCTTCAGCGAACGATCATTCGCGGAACCGAACAGGGCACGGGCAAGACGAGCGAACATGAGCTGTGGATTCTCTCCGGGTGCCGCCCATGGTGGGGGCGGCTTTGGCTATGTCTCAGGTAAGGGCGCCATGGCCCGGGGTCAACGTGCAAGGCCTTCAGGCCGGGTTGTGGGGGGAAGTTCCATCGGCCATTGTCCCGCCAACCCTGATGGATTCCGCCTGATGTCTGCTTTCCGCCTCAGCCTGCTTCTCCTCCTCGCGGCCGGCCCGGCCTGGGCCCAGGCGCCCGCGACCCCGCCCGCCGCGCCCACACCCCCCGCCGCGCCGGCGGCCGGCGAGGACGCCAACCCCGTCCTCGCCCGCGTCAACGGCCAGGAGATCCGCCTGGACGAGGTGATGGCCACCGCGGCCGAGGCCATGCCGGCCGAGCTGCGCGCCGTGCCCCCTGCCCTGCTCCGCAGCATGCTGCCGCCCACGGTCTTCGAGCAGTTGCTGGACCGCGCCATCACCGACCGCGCCATGGTCGCCGCCGCCCGCACCGCCGGCCTGGACCAGGACCCCGAGATCCGCCGCCGCCTGCGCCTCGCCGAGGAGAATGAGCTGCGCGACGCGCTGCTGCGCCGGGAAGTCCTGCCCCGCGTGACGGATGACCTGCTGCGCGCCCGCTATGAGCGCGACGCCGCCGGCCGCACCGCCGAGCAGGAGGTCCGCGCGCGGCATATCCTCGTGGCGAATGAGGCGGATGCCCGTGCGATCCTCGTCGAAATCCAGCGCGGCGGGAATTTCGAGGAAGTGGCCCGCCGCCGCTCCACCGACCCCGCCGCCCGCAATGGCGGGGATCTCGGCTTCTTCCGCCAGGGCGACATGGTGCCGGAATTCGCCGCCGCCGCCTTCGCCCTGCAGCCCGGCCAGGTGAGCCCCGCCCCGGTCCGCACCCAGTTCGGCTGGCATGTCATCAAGGTGGAGGAGCGCCGCTCCTCCAGCGGCCCCAGCTTCGAGGACAGCCGTGACACGCTGCGTCAGGCGCTGATCGAGGAGGAGGTCCAGGCCGCCGTCCAGCGCATCCGCGGCTCCGTCACCATCGAGCGCCTGTCCGCGCCGCCAGCCCCCACCCCCGCCATCCAGGCCGAGCCGCCCGCCCCCGCCCGGCCCGCCGTCCCAGCCACCCGGAGATAAGCCATGGCCGGCCCCGTCTCGCCCCTTGCCCTGCCCCTGCCGGAGATGCCGGCCATTGCCGGCGCCGAATGCGCCAGCATCGCCGCCGGTATCCGCTACAAGACGCGCGAGGACATGACCGTCTTCCGCTTCGCCGCCGGCACCACGGTGGCGGGCGTCTTCACGATGAACAAATGCCCGGGCGCCCCGGTGGATTGGTGCCGCGCCGCGCTCAAGGGCGGCAAGGCGCGCGCCCTGGTGGTCAATGCCGGCAACAGCAACGTCTTCACCGGCAAGGCCGGGCGCGAGACCTGCGAACGCACGGCCAAGGAAACCGCAGCCCTCCTCGGCTGCAAGCCGCGCGAGGTCTTCATCGCCTCCACCGGCGTGATCGGCGAGCGCCTGCCGACCGATGTGCTGCTGGCGGCCCTGCCGGGTGCCGTGGGCAAGCTCCAGGCCGATTCCTGGCAATCCGCCGCCCGCGCCATCATGACCACCGACACCTTCCCGAAGGGCGCCACGCGCACCGCGAAGATCGGTGAAACCTCCGTGACCATCTGCGGCATCGCCAAGGGCAGCGGCATGATCGCGCCGGATATGGCGACCATGCTCTCCTTCATCGCCACCGACGCGAAAATCCCGGCCGAGGCGCTGCAGAAGCTGCTCTCCAAGGGCAATGCGAAGAGCTTCAACTGCGTCACGGTGGACAGCGACACCAGCACCTCCGACACGGTGCTGCTCTTCGCCACGGGCCAGGCCAAGCACCCGCGCGTGCCGGCCGAAGGCGGCGCGATGCTGAAGGACTTCGCCCGCGCGCTGGACGAGGTGCTGCACGAACTGGCACTGATGGTCGCGCGCGATGGCGAGGGCGCGCAGAAGCTGATCACGATTGACGTGACAGGCGCCGTCTCGGCGAAATCCGCGCATCGCATCGCCATGGCCATCGCCAATTCGCCCCTGGTGAAGACGGCCATCGCGGGCGAGGACGCGAATTGGGGCCGCATCGTCATGGCCGTCGGCAAGGCCGGCGAACCGGCGGATCGTGACAAGCTCTCCATCGCCGTGGGCGGTGTCTGGATGGCGCGCGAAGGCGGCGTGATCCCGGGCTATGACGAGGCGCCCGTCGTCGCGCACATGAAGGGCCGTGAGGTCGAGATCACGGTGGATATCGGCCTCGGCCGCGGCAAGGCCCGGGTTTGGACCTGCGATCTCACGCATGGGTATATCGACATCAATGGCAGCTACCGCAGCTGAGCTTCCCATCACCACGGCGCGGCTGGTGCTGCGCCGCCTGGTGCCGGCGGATGCGCCCGCCGTCACCCGGCTGGTGAATGACTATTCCGTGGCCGGAAACCTCGCCCGCGTGCCCTTCCCCTATCGGGAGGAGCTGGCGCGCGAATGGATCGCCTCGGCCGCCGAGCAGATCGAGACGGGCGATGCCTTTCACCTCGCCATCACCCAGGCGGGCGCGTTGGTTGGCTGCATCGGCCTGACCCTCAAGCGCAGCGCCCTGCCCGAGATCGGCTATTGGATCGGCCGGAAATTCTGGGGCCAGGGCCTGGCGCGCGAGGCCGGCGAAGGCCTGCTCTCCTGGGCCGGGACGCATCTGGGCATCACCGAGGTCGAGGCCAGCGCGCTGACCGACAACCTGGCCTCCCAGGCCGTGCTGCGACACCTGGGCTTTGTCGAGGAAGGCACGGCCGTGCAGCCCTTCCTGTCGCGCAACCGCAACATGCCGGTGGTGATGTTCCGCCGGAAGGCCGCGCCCCCGGCGCCGGCCAAGCCCATCCTCCTCGTCGTCGCCTGCGCGCTGCTGGACACCGAAGGGCGCATCCTGCTGGCGCAGCGGCCGGAGGGGAAATCCATGGCCGGCCTCTGGGAATTCCCGGGCGGCAAGCTGGAGGCGGGCGAAACGCCGGAAGCCGCGCTGATCCGCGAATTGCGCGAGGAGCTGGGCATCGAGACGCAGGAGGCCTGCCTCTCGCCGCTCTTCTTCGCGAGCCATTCCTACCCGAAGTTCCACCTGCTGATGCCGCTCTATATCTGCCGGAAATGGCAGGGGCGGGCCGTGGCTCGGGAAGGGCAGAACCTCGCCTGGGTCAGGCCTGACAAGCTGCGGGACTATCCGATGCCGCCGGCGGATGTGCCGCTCGTCGCCCTCCTCCGGGACTTCCTCTGAACATGAGGGGCTCCGCCCCTCAAACTCCCCGGCAAGAACCTCAGGTTCTTGCAACTCCGATGAGGACCAAGATGGCCAATCCAATCGCCGCACTGCTGATCATCGGCAACGAAGTGCTCTCGGGACGCACGCGGGATGCCAATCTGCAATTCCTCGCCACGCGCCTCGGAGAACTGGGCATTCCGCTGCGCGAGGTGCGCGTGATCCCGGACGTGCCCGAGACCATCATCGCCACCGTCAATGAAGTGCGCGCGAAACACGACCACGTCTTCACCACGGGCGGCATCGGCCCCACCCATGACGACATCACCAGCGAATGCGTGGCCCGCGCCTTCGGCGTGCCCTGGGTGGTGCATGAGGAAACCCGCGCGATCATGGCCGCCGACTACGCCCGCCGCGACCCGCCGGTGGAGATGAACGCGGCCCGCCTGCGCATGGCCACCCTGCCGCTGGGCGCCGTGCCCATCCGCTGCGCCATGACCTCGGCGCCCGGCTTCAGCATGGGCAATGTGCATGTCATGGCCGGCGTGCCGCGCATCATGCAATCCATGTTCGAGGCGCTGGCCCCCTCGCTCACCGGCGGCGTGCCCATCGTCTCCCGCAGCGTTCACGCGCTCGGCGTCTTCGAGGGCAATATCGCGGAGGGACTGGAGGCGATCCAGAAGCGCTATCCCGATCTCGATATCGGCAGCTACCCCTTCTATCGCCCCACCCCCGGCAGCACCGGCTTCCCCGGCGGCGGCGTGGCGCTGGTCTCCAAGGGGGTGCTGCTGGCCGATGTGGAAGCCGCCACGGCCGAGATCACCGCCATGCTGGCTGCCATGGGTGCCGAGCCCATCCAGGGCGAGCCCGGCTGAACCGCCTCACGGCGGCAGGGGCAGCCCGGCCGCCGCGGCGATGCGCGTGATGTCCCGCCGGGCGCGGGCCATGCGCTCGGTGAGTGTTGGCGCATCCCGCCGCAGGATCTGGCGCATGAAACTTGCACCGGGCGCGTTGAACATCGACCGTTCCTCGATGCCGATGCCGGGCCAGAGGCGCATCAGGTTCTCCGCCAGCAGGCGTTGCAGCAGGTCCTGGTCATTGGGCCCGAAGCTCCAGCCCTCGGGGCTTGCGGCGAGCATCTCGTCGCTCACCTCCGCCAGGAACAGGCGATGCCATTCCTCGATGATGAAGGCGGTGTCGGGATGGGCGAAGTTGAAGAAGACCACGCCCGCATTGATGTCCGAGAGCGCCTTGTTGTGGCCCAGCGCGCCGATGATGGAACGATGCGCGCGGCTGGCCAGGAAGCCCTCAAGGTCAAAGCCGAGATCGGCCACATAGGCATCGGCGTCCAGATAGAGCAGCCAGCCGCGAAACCCCGCATCCAGCCGGGCCTTCAGCAGCGGAATCCGGTTGAAGGTCGCCTGCCAGGGGTGCTGCCCGCGCTCGATGCCGATATGCGCCTCGTAGCCAATGCCCCGGGCCGCGCAGAAGGCCCGGTTCACATGGCCGGTCAATTCCAGGAAGCCGCGATACACCTCAGGGTCGGAGGTTTGCAGCAGCAGCGGGCGATCGCCCCCGGTCATTCCCGTCATCATCATCCCTGGCGGGCGAGGGCGAAGCTCAGATGCCCGTGGCTCTCCAGCGTGAGATAGGCGTATTTCCAGCCATACTCCATGCAGAATTCATGGCAGGCCTCGATCACGCCATAGGGCCAGGGCGTGATGACATTGCCGTTGCAATAATCATGGCCAAGGATCAGCCCGTCCTTCTTCACCTTGCCATGGCAGAGGCGCAGCTCCTCGGCCGTCGTCCGGTAGGAATGGTCGGTGTCGATATAGACCCAGTCGAAGCTGTGGTCAGGGAAGGTCGGCAGCACGGCGGTCGAGAGCCCCCGATTCACCACCAATTGCCCGGCAGTGAAGCGATCGGCGAATTCCGTCTCGATCTTGCGTAGCCCTTCCGCATAGCGCGGCGAGTCCCAGACATCGATCAGATGCAGCCGCGCGGGCTTGTTGCGCCGCAGGATCTCACGCGTGAAATCACCGAAGGCCACGCCGATCTCGGCGGCCACACCACCCCGTGGCAGGCGTTCCAGCAGCGCCTCGCGATCCGGGACCACCCGGCAATCATGAGTATGCAAATCCAGCAGGCGGGTGACGGGCGCGCGTGCCTTGATGGCACGTCGCTCGTCGGGGGTGCTCATCAGGGCGTTCCTCAAGTTTCGTTCGTTGAAAATATGCGACGGAGGACGCCAAACGCAACCCCATGCCCCCTCATCCTTGGGAAACAGGCCGGCCCTCGATCCGATAGGCCGGGTCATTATGGCCGGGCACCGCCGCATGCCCGGGCGAAACCAGCCCGCTGATCACCGCCTCATCCTCGGCCGTGAAGGGCGCCTCCAGCGCGGCCAGGTAATCCTCCAGCTGCGCCTCGGTGCGCGGGCCGGCGATGGTGCCGGTGATGAGCGGGTTGCGCAGCACCCATTGCACGGCCAGATGCGCTGCCGGCACGCCACGTGCAGCCGCATGCTGCGCCAGGCGCTGGGCCAGCGCGATGGAGGCCGGGTGCCACTCCGCCTCCAGCATGCGCTTGTCGCCCCTGCCGGCGCGGCTCTCGGGCGCGGGCGGGGCGTCGGGCGCGTATTTCGCCGTCAGCACGCCCCGCGCCAGCGGGCTGTAGGGCACCACACCCAGGCCGTAATGCGCGGCGACCGGCAGCACCTCCACCTCCACCATGCGGTTCAGCGCGTGGTAGAGCGGCTGCAGCACCACGGGCCGGTCCACGCCCAGCCGGTCACAGGCCTCGCAGAGCGCCGCGATGCGCCAAGCGCGGAAATTGGAGAGGCCGAAGGCGCGGATCTTGCCGGCGCGGATCAGATCGCCCAGCGCGGCCACGGTCACTTCCAGCGGCGTGTCGTGATCCTCGCGGTGCAGGTAGAGCACGTCCAGGTAATCCGTCCCGAGGCGCCTGAGGCTGCCCTCCACCGCGCGCATCATCCAGGCCCGCGAGAGACCCTTCTCGTTCCGCCCCGGCCCCATGGCATTGCCGAGCTTGGTGGCCAGCACCCAATCCTGCCGCGTGCCCGCCAGCGCCGCGCCCACCACCTCCTCCGAGGCGCCGCGCGAATAGACATCGGCGGTGTCGAGGAAGTTGCAGCCGGCCTCCTTGGCGGTGGCGATCATGCGCGCGCTGGTGGCGGCATCGGTCGCGCCGCCGAACATCATGCTGCCCAGGCAGAGCCGGCTGACCGTGACACCGCTGCGCCCCAGGATGCGATATTCCATTGGCCTTCTCCCTCGCTCAATGCGCTCAGGCTGCGGCAGGATCGCCATGGCGGCAAGAACCGGGCGCCGGGTTGGTGGTTGCCAGCGCGCCGCATGCGCTGCACCATCCTGTCATTCAGGACGCCAGGGCAAAAACAGGGCCAGTTTTCCAACCCATCGGAGGCTTCGCGTCCATGACGCAGCGTCGCATGCACCTGGTCGCCTATCTCAAGACCGGCCCCACCGCGAACCACACCGGCGGCTGGCGCCACCCCGAGGCCGACCTCAACGACATCTTCGCGCCCGAGCGCTACGAGCACATCGCCCGCGTGCTGGAGAACGCCCGCTTCGATGGCTGCTTCTTCGCCGACACCTTCGGCCTGCCCGATCTCTATGGCGGGAATTTCGACGCCTATCTCCGCCATGGCGGGCAGATCACTTATCTCGATCCGCTGATGATCCTGCCGGTGATGGCGCGCGTCACGCAGCATCTGGGCCTCGGCGCCACGCTCTCCACCACCTTCATGCCGCCCTATCACCTGGCCCGCACGCTCGCCTCGCTCGACATGCTGACCGGCGGGCGCGCGGCGTGGAATGTCGTGACCTCCGCCACCGATCTGGAAGCGCGCAATTTCGGCATGGAGGGCATCCCCGCCAAGGATGCGCGCTATGACCGCGCCGATGAGGTGCTGGAGGCCTGCGTGGCCCTCTGGGAATGCTGGGACGCCGATGCCTTCGTGATGGACCGCGACAGCGGTGTGTTTATTGACCCCTCCAAGGTCCGCTACGCGAATTACGAGGGGAAATACGTGAAGACGCGCGGGCCGCTGACCATCCCCCGCACGCCGCAGGGAAGGCCGGTGTTTCTCCAGGCCGGCGCCTCCGACCGCGGGCGGGATTTCGCCGCGCGCTGGGCCGAGATGATCTTCTGCACGCCGCACAGCAAGGCCGACGCCATCGCCTTCCGCAATGACGTCCATGGCCGCATGGAGCGCTACGGCCGCGCGCCCGAGCAATGCAAGGTATTGCCCAGCTACGCCGTGGTGGTAGGCGAGACGATGGAGATCGCGCAGGAGAAATACGCCTATCTCCAATCCCTCATCGCGCCCGATGCGCAGGCCATGCTGAACTCCTCGCTGTTGGGGGCCGATCTCTCGAAGCACCGCACGGCCGAGGCGCTGGCCGCAGCCCAGGGCAACCAAGGCATCACCGGCTCCACTGACCGCGTGCTGCAATTGATGCGCGACGAGAAGATCAGCTTCTCCGAGGCCGTGGCCAAGCCGCGCGACCTCCTGGTCGGCACCGCCCAGACCATCGCGGATGAGCTGGAGGATTGGTTCACCGGCGGCGCCTGTGACGGCTTCATCCTCTGGCCGACCATCTTCCCCCGGATGTTCGAGGATTTCGGCCGGCTGGTCGTGCCCGAATTGCAGCGGCGCGGCCTGTTCCGCAAGGAATATGCGGGCCGCACCATGCGCGAAAACATGGTCAATCCCTGATGCCTCACCCCATCTTCGACCAGGGCGAATTCGATACGCGCATCGCCCGCCTGCGCACCGCCATGGCCCGCGCAGGCGTGGCGGCCGCGCTCTTCGACGAGATCGAGGCCATGGCCTGGCTCGGCGGCTATGGCTCCTCGCTCAATCGCTGGCGCTGCCTGGTGGTGCCGATGGAAGGCGCCCCCTTCATCCTGATCCGCGCGCTGGATGCCAGCGTCTGCCGCGCGCAATCCTGGGTGCCGGAGGTGCTGGAATACCAGGATTGGGCGGACCCCATGCTCGTGCTGGCGGGCGCACTGGCCGCCCGTGGCCTGGACAGCGCGCGCATCGGCCTGGACCGCAACAGCTACGCCATGTCGCTCGCGCGCTTCGATGCGATGCAGGCCGCCCTGCCGCGCGCCGGCTTCACCGATCTCGGCCCCATCGTCCATGAACTCCGCCTGATCAAGTCGCCCGCCGAGATCGCGCTGCTGCGCCGTTCCTCGGCCGTGGCTGACACCGCCATCGCCGAGGGTGCGGCCGCGCTGCATGTGGGCGGCACGCAGCGCGATGCAGCGGTGGCCGTCACCGCCTGCTTCCTGCGCATGGGCGCCGATCCCTCGCTCCCCGGTCCCATCAGCACCGTCACCGGCTGGGACTTTTTGCACGCGCCGCTGGATACGAACACGCTCGCCGCCGGCAACCTGGTGCATATCGAGCTGACGCCCCGCATCGCCGGCTACAGCGCCCGCATCATGCGCTGCGTCAGCCTCGGTGCGCCCAGCGAAGCGACGCACCGCGCCACCGCAGAATTGATCGCGCTGCAGGATGCGCAGATCGCCGCCATGCACCCCGGTGCGCTGGCGCGCGATGTGGACGCCATCCTGCGCGAAGGCGTGGTGCGCGCCGGGCTGCGCGACAGCTACGACAACATCACCGCCTATACGCTGGGCCTCTATGCGCCGCAGACGCCGCGCACCAGCGACTTCACGCGGATCTTCACCCCCGTGGCGGATTGGCCGCTGGAGGCCGGCATGGTCTTCCACGTCTATGCCTCCGCCGGAGGCACCGCGATCAGCGAGACGGTGCTGGTGGGCGAGCACGGGCCGGAGCGGCTGACCCAGGCGCCGCGCGGCCTGATCGTGAACGCCTGATGGCGCGCGACGCCATCATCCTGGGCGCCGGCGTCGCCGGCCTTTCCACCGCAGTCTTCCTCCAGCGCGCGGGCTGGGCGGTCACCCTCCTCGATCCCCTCGGCCCGGCGGGCGGCGCCAGCTTCGGCAATGCCGGGCTGCTGAGCCCCGAGACGGTGATCCCCGCCGCCATGCCCGGCATGTGGCGCAAGGTGCCGCGCTGGCTTTCCGATCCCATGGGGCCGCTCACCATCCGCCCCGCCTATCTCCCGCGCCTCGCCCCCTGGCTGGCGCGCTGGCTGGCCGAGACGCAGCTCAGCCGCGTGCAGGCCAATGCCGCCGCGCTCCGCGCGCTGCATGCCCCCGCGCTCGATGTCTGGCGCGAATTGCTGGGCGATGGCCCCTATCGCGACATGATCCGGCAGAACGGCCAGATGCAGCTCTGGGAGGGCGGCGGCGGCCCCTCCCCGCTCGAGGATGCGCTGCGCGCGCGCCACGGCATCCGCGCCGAGCTGCTGGGCCCCGATGAGCTGCGGCAGATCTATCCCGGCCTCTCGCGCGAGGTCACGCGCGGCCTTCTGGTGCCCGGCAATGGCCATGTGGTCAGCCCCGCCCGCGTGGTGCGATCCCTAGCCGAGCAGGTGCTGGCCGAGGGCGGCGCCATCCTGCCGCACAAGGCGCTGAAGCTGATCCCGCGCGAGGGTGGCGGCTGGCGTGTCCTGGCCAATGTGGCGGTGCATGAAGCCTCCTCCGTGGTTGTCGCCGGCGGCGCCTGGTCGGCCGAGTTGCTCGCGCCCCTCGGCATTCGACTGCCGCTGGAGACCGAGCGCGGCTATCACGCGCACCTGCCTTCGCCCTCGCTCGAATTGCGCGTGCCCATCCTCCACAAATCCCGCGGCTTCGGCCTGACGCCGATGGAGGATGGGCTCCGCGCCGCCGGCACCGTGGAATTCGCGGGGCTGCGCGCACCGCCCGACGAACGCCGCGCGGGGCAGCTCGTCGCCCACGCGAAGCGCCTCTTTCCTGATCTGGAATTCGGCACGCCGCGCCTCTGGTTCGGCCAGCGCCCCTCCTTCCCCGACAGTCTTCCGGTGGTCGGCGCGGTGCGGGGGCGGCCGGGGCTGCATCTTTGCTTCGGCCATGGGCATTTCGGCATGACAGGCGGCCCGCCTTCCGGGCAGATGCTTGCCGCGGCGATGAATGGAAGGGCACCAAAAGGACTGGACGCGCTGGCACCGGCGCGGTTCAGTGGTGCAAGGCTTGCTTGATTTCTCCCACGGAGAGTGGGTGGCGCGGGCTCAGCGCGCGGTTTGGCGAAACTTCCATGCAAAGGAATCATCACCGATGACGCTTCCCCTCCTTCCCCGACGCGGCGCGCTGGCGCTGGGCCTGGCGGCCCCCTTCATCGCCAATGCCCAGGCCCAGGCCGGCGAGGTGATCGTCCGCAACCCGGGCGGCGCCTATGACGACACCATGCGCCGCTTCGTCTATGAGCCCTTCACCCGCGCCACCGGCATTCGCGTCACAGCCGTTGCCGCCACCGCCGCGCGGCTGCTGGCCATGTTCCGCTCCGGCAATGTCGAGCTTGACGTGATCGATGGCGGGGACAGCATCCTGGAACAGCTGCGCCGCCAGAACGCACTGGCCGAAGTCGATTACGGCAGCTGGCGCCTGACCAGGCCCGAGGATGTCGCGCCCGCCGTGAAGTTCCCGACGCGCGTGGGCAACCTGCTCTATGCCTCCGTCATCGGCTACAGCAAGACGGCCTTCCCCAATGGCCATCCGACGAACTGGGCGGAATTCTGGGACACCACGCGCTTCCCCGGCCCCCGCACCCTGGCCGACATGGCGACCGGCGCGCCCAATCTCGAATTCGCGCTGCTGGCCGATGGCGTGCCGATGGACCGGCTTTATCCGCTCGACCTGGAGCGCGCTTTCCGTAGCCTCGACCGCATCCGCCGCAGCGTGCCGAAATTCTGGGATACCGGCGCCCTTTCCGCGCAGATGCTGGCGGATCGCGAGGTGGTGCTGGGCTCCTTCTGGAACGGCCGCGTGCAGGTGCTGATCGACCGTGGCGCCCCGCTCGGCATCGATTGGGGCCAGGCCATGCTGGAGGTGCAGGCTGTCGGCATCTTCCGCGGTGCGCGCAATGCGGCCAATGCGCAGCGGCTGATCGACTTCATGATGCAGCCCGCGGTGCAGGCCGAGTATTGCCGAGAGCTGACCTATGGCCCCACCAACAACCAGACCTTCCCGCTGCTGGCGGCCGACCAACTGGCCCGCATGCCCGGCAGCCCGACCTCGCGCGAGCGCGGCTTCTACAAGGATATCGACTGGTGGGAGGACAACCGCGCCGCGGTGAATCGCCGCTGGTCCCGCTGGATCCTTGGCTGAACCGGTGGGCTTGACCGAGCCGGCGATCCGGCTGGAGAGCCTGACCAAGCGCTACGGCGCGGAAACCGTCGTCTCGGACGTCACGCTGCATGTGGCGCCGGGCGAGTTCCTGACGCTGCTCGGCCCCTCGGGCAGCGGAAAGACCACCACGCTCTCCATGCTGGCCGGCTTCGTGCTGCCGGATGCCGGGCGGGTGGTTCTGGCAGGGCGGGATGTCACCAGCGCGCCGCCCCGCGCGCGCGGCCTGGGCATGGTGTTCCAGAACTACGCCATCTTCCCGCATCTCGACGTCTTCGAGAATGTGGCCTTCCCGCTGCGCGTGCAGCGCCGCCCGCAGCCGGAGGTGACGCAGCGCGTGATGGAAGCGCTCGCGTTGGTGAAGCTCACCGGCTTCGAGAAGCGCTTCGGCAAGCAGCTTTCGGGCGGGCAGCAGCAGCGCGTGGCGCTGGCCCGCGCCGTGGTGGCGCAGCCCAGCGTGGTGCTGATGGATGAGCCGCTGGGCGCGCTCGACAAGAATTTGCGCTTCCACATGCAGATCGAGATCAAGGAGATCCAGCGGCGCCTGGGCATGACCGTCGTCTATGTGACGCATGACCAGGAGGAGGCGCTGACCATGTCGGACCGCATCGCCATCATGAATCACGGGCGCGTGGTGCAGCAGGGGCCGCCGCGCCATGTGTATGAAAATCCCGAGAGCGCCTTTGTCGGCCGCTTCCTGGGCGAGGCGAACCTCCTCCCCGCGCGGCGCGAAGCAGGCGGCCAGGTCATGCTGCGCGACCGCCCGGCCGAGGCCGATCACGGCGATCTCTCCCCCACCGGCGGCTTTCTCTTCATGCGGCCCGAGAAGGTCTGGCTCTCGGCCGGCGATATTGCGGAAGGCCCGAACGCGCTGGCCGGGCGCGTGCTGCACGCCTCCTTCCTCGGCAATATCGTGCGCTACGGCGTGGATGTGGGCGAGCCGGAGCCGCTGCTCTGCGATGCCGCCAATGCGCCCGGCGCCACCAGCTTCGCGGCGGGCGATGCGGTGATCGCGCATTGGCACAAGGCGGATTGCCGCCTGCTGCCGGGCTGACGCGATGCCACTCGGCCATCTCGGCGCCTTCCTGCTGCTTTTGCCGGCGCTGCTGCTGATGGCGCTGGTCTTTCTCATCCCCATCGGGTGGTTCCTGACCGGCGCCCTCGCCGAGCTCGGCAGCCTGAACGAGATCTGGGAGGAGGCGGTGGCCGTACTCGGCTCCCGCGCGATCATCGGTGCCATTCTCAACACCAACTGGATCGCCTTCCTGGTCACGCTGATCACGCTGGTGATCGGCTATCCCGTGGCCTACGCGCTCTCCCGCGCCAAGGGGCTGGCGTTTACGCTGATCCTGGTCTGCATCCTGCTGCCCTATTTCACCAGCGTGATCGTGCGCACCTATGCCTGGATGGTGCTGCTGGGGCGCAACGGGCTGATCAACCAGGCGCTGCTGGCGCTCGGCATCATCGATGCGCCCTTGCAGCTGATGTACAACCGCGCGGGCGTGCTCATCGGCATGACCTATGTGTTGCTGCCCTATATGGTTCTCACCCTCTACAGCGCGATGAAGGCGGTGGACCCGCGCCTCCTGCAAGCGGCGGAGGGCATGGGCGCTTCACCCTTGCGCGTCTTCTTCAAGGTCTTCCTGCCGCTGACGCTGCATGGCGTGATCGCCGGCGCGTTGATCGTCTTCATCCTGGGCATCGGCTTCTTCATCACGCCGGCGCTGATGGGCGGGCCGTCGGACATCATGATCGCCATGCTGATCGAGCGCGAGATCGAGCTGATGCTGAACTGGCCCGCCGCCGCGCTGATGACGCTGGTGCTGCTGGCGGTGACGCTGACGCTCTATGCGATCTATCATCGTGTTGCCGCGCGTGGGGGGGGGCTTTCGCTATGATCCTGCGCCGCGTGCTGGTCCAGGCCCTGCTGGTGCTGCTCTGCGTGGGCCTGCTCGCACCCATCCTCATCGTCGTCGTGCTCTCCTTCAGCGGCGAGGGCTATATGCGCTTCCCGCCTGAGAGCTTTTCATTCCGCTGGTATGAGCGCTTCCTGGGCGATCACCGCTGGCGTTCGGCGATGTTCAACTCGGTCTTCATCGCGGCGATGACCTGCATCGCGGCAACGGCCATCGGCTTCCTCGCCGCCTATGCGATGGTGCGCGGCGGCTTCAAGGGCAAGGGGCCGCTGACGGCGCTGCTGCTCGCCCCCCTCATCGTGCCGCATGTGGTGACCGCCATCGGCGTCTATTACCTCTCGTCCCGCTTCGGCCTGGTGGGCTCCCGCCCCTGGATCGCGACGAGCCACGCCGTCGTCGCCTTCCCGGTGGTGCTGGTGATCCTGCGCGCCGCGCTGGTGAATGTGGACCCCAACCTGGAGCGGGCCGCCATGATCTGCGGCTGCGACAGATGGGGCGTCTTCCGCCGCGTGGTGTTGCCACTGGCCCTGCCGGCGGTGATCTCGGCCGCGCTGTTTTCCTTCCTGACCTCCTTCGACGAGTTGATGATCTCGCTCTTTCTCGCGGGTGTGCGCGCCGAGACGCTGCCGGTGCGCATCTGGCACTCCCTGCTGCTGGAGGTGGAGCCCACCATCGCCGCCGTCAGCACGGTGCTGATTGGCGTCACCGTGCTTGCCCTCATCACCGATTGGGCGGTGCGCCGCCTGCGCGGAGCCGCTGCCCCATGAGCCTTCCCCCCAGCCTCTACGCAGTGACCGCCGTTGCCCCCTCACCCACCCCGCCGCTGGAGGGCCTGGCCGAGGCCGACGTCTGCATCATCGGTGCCGGCATCACCGGCCTCTCCACCGCGCTGCGCCTGGCCGAGGCCGGCACGCGCGTCGTCGTGATCGAGGCGCGGGAGCCCGGCTGGGGCGCATCGGGCCGCAATGGCGGCCAGGTGAATCCCGGCCTGAAGCATGACCCCGACCAGGTGGAGCGCGATTTCGGCCCCGAGATGGGCGGGCGCATGCTCAACCTTTCCTATGGCGCGCCGGCTGCGCTGTTCGAGCTTGTCCGCCGCCACCAGATCCCCTGCGAGGCCCGGCAGGAGGGCACGCTGCGCGCCGCCATCGGCAGCAAGGCGGCGGCGGAGGCCGAACGCAGCGCCGAGCAAGGCATGCGCCGCGGCTGGCCCGTCAGCTTCACCGATGCGGGCGAAACCGCCGCACTCACCGGCACCAGGCGCTACAGCGCCGCCATGCTGGATGCGCGCGGTGGGGATTTGCAGCCCCTCTCCTATGCGCGCGGCCTGGCCCGCGCCGCAATGGACCAGGGTGCCCGCATCCATGGCGGCACGCCTGCCGTGAAGCTCACGCGGCGCGAGGGCGGCTGGTCGGTGCAGACACCCGCTGGCGAAGTCCGCGCCGCCCATGTGGTGCTGGCCACCAATGGCTATACCGACGACCTATGGCCCGGGCTGCGGCGCAGCATCGTCCCCGCCTTCAGCTCCATCGCGGCCTCGGCGCCCCTGCCGGAGGATATGGCGCGCGCCATCATGCCGCGCCGCGCATCGCTCTACGAAATCGGCCGGATCACCGTCTACTACCGGATGGACCGGCAGAACCGCCTGGTCATCGGCGGGCGCGGGCCGCAGCAGCCGATCAGCGACACCACCCCGATCCGCTGGATCACCGAATACGCCGCGAAGCTCTGGCCCGCCTTCCGCCAGGTCGAATGGACGCATGGCTGGAACGGGCAGCTCGGCGTCACGCCCGACTTCTACCCGCATCTGCATGAGCCGGCGCCGGGGCTCATCGCGGCGCTGGGCTATAGCGGGCGCGGTGTCGCGATGGCGACGGCCATGGGCGGCCAGGTGGCGCGCCGCCTGCTGGGCACGGCGGCGGAAGATCTCGACATGCCAGTGACCTCGATCAAGCCGATGCCCTTCCATGGCTTCTGGAAGCTGGGGGTGATGGCGAAGGTCTGGGAAGGGCGGGTGCTGGATCGGCTGGGGCTGTAAGGGCCTCTGGCGGCCGGGGCCAAGGCCCCGGACCCCATTCCTTCTGATGCCGTCGCCGATGGCAGTGCAACCCCGGTCGAAGGAGAGGGGTCTGGGGCCCCGGCCCCAGCCGCC
>LNFM01002617.1_pt1 | contig 47460 bp, 42 predicted proteins | sample 596031 | NCBI WGS metagenome assembly LNFM01 (sample SAMN04254537, study PRJNA301005) | activated carbon metagenome | isolation source: dual media filters at the Ann Arbor, Michigan drinking water treatment plant | place: USA: Ann Arbor
AGTGAGTTCCGCGATGGGGCCGCGGGACCGAGCACCGCAGGGCAGTCGGAGCGCCAGCGGAGACCGCCTCAGCTAAGCGCCACAGCCAGCCCCGACCCGCCTTTGCAAGGGGACCATGCAGGCACTCAGCGCACCGCAAACCAATGACCGCTCAAAGCCGAGAGCCGACCAAGAAAAAAGGGGCCCGAGGGGCCCCTTCTTCATTGCCAGAGCAGGAAGCTCAGCGCACCACGGCCAGCTGCTCGCGCTTGCCACCCTTGTAGGTGTAGAGCGTGAGCGCACCGTTCTTGATGTCGCCCTTGTTGTCGAAGCCGATCGTGCCCGTGACGCCCTTGAAGCCGTCGGTGGCCGCCAGCACCGGCAGGTACTTCGCGGGTTCAGCCGATCCGGCCTTGACCATCGCGGCCACCATCACGTTCACGGCGTCATACACATAGGGCGCATACACCTGCACCTCGGTGTTGTACTTGGCCTTGAACTTGGCGCGGAAGTCGTCCATGGACTTCTTGGCTTCGCCCTCGACACCACCAGCCTCGGCGCAGACCACCTGGCCGTCAGCCATGGTGCCTGCGGCCAGCTTGGGCAGTTCGCTCGAGCAGATGCCGTCGCCACCCACGAACTTGGCGTTGATGCCGAGCTGCTTCATCTGGCGCAGCATCGGGCCTGCGACCGCGTCCATGCCGCCGAAGAACACCACGTCGGGGCTCTTGGCCTTCAGGCTGGTCAGGATGGCGGTGAAGTCCGTGGCCTTGTCGCTGGTGAACTCGCGGCCGACCGTGGCGCCGCCCGCGGCCTTCACGCCCTTCTCGAATTCGTCGGCAACGCCTTGACCGTAGGCCGTGCGGTCGTCGATGACGACGATCTTCTTGCCCTTCAGGTCCTTCACCGCGTAGCGGCCCAGCGTGCCACCCAGATGCACGTCATCGGCGACCACGCGGAAGGTGGTCTTGTAGCCCTGGCGCGTGTAGCGCGGGTTGGTGGCCGAAGGGCTGATCTGCGGGATTCCAGCGTCGCTGTAGATCTTCGAAGCCGGAATGGTGGTGCCCGAATTCAGGTGGCCGATGACGCCGTTGACCTTGCTGTCGACCAGCTTCTGCGCGGCTGCCGTGCCCTGCTTCGGGTCGGCGGCGTCGTCTTCGGCCAGCAGTTCGAATCTCGCCTTGCGGCCGCCGATCGTCACGCCCTTGGCGTTCAGATCCTCGATCGCCATGCGAGCGCCGTTCTCGTTGTCCTTGCCCAGGTGGGCGATGGCGCCACTGGTCGGGCCGACGTGGCCGATCCTGACCACCAGATCCTGCGCGAACGCAGCACCGCCAACGCACAGTGCCAGGGCACCGACGATCACGTTCAACTTGACTTGCATGCAATAACCTCCAGTAGAAGAAACCATCGACGCATTGAAACACCCGTGTCACGGTCGACCGGTAAGGCGCGGACGATACCCGAAAACACTTCCCGCCCCATTAGGGGAAGCAAGGTGCGGGCCCGGCGCGGCAGGCGGGTGCCGTGCCCTGCCATTTCCTCAACGCATCAGTCGTCAGCGGGGCTGACCGCAGCGGCGTGGTGCTTGATCTCCAGCCCCTGAGCCCTGTACGAGCGCCAGCGCTCGCGTCCACCCTGGGCTTCGTCGGCACCGTGGCCGACGATCTCGATCAGGCGCTGGAAACGTTCGAGCCCGTCCGCCAGCGGCGCGCCCAGGTTCAGCAGCACCGGCGGCACCGGCCCGCCTGGTGCCTGCTCACACAGCCAGATCGGCGTGCGGGCAGCCAGATCCGGTTGTGCTTGCGGTACCCGCACGTGCGGCACGAAGGACTGCGGATCGAAGGTCCAGAGCAGGCTGTCGAGTTCGTTCAGGCGCTGGCCAGGCAGGGTCACCAACACGCGGTGCCCCTGGCGCTGGGCCTTGCGCAGCATGCGGCACGCAAAGCCCAGCGGGTCGGCCAGGCCGGTATGGAATTCCACGACCCGCACGACCGGCCGCGTTCAGCCGGCGCGCGACAGCACGAAATGCGTCAGCAGTGCCACCGGGCGGCCGGTGCCGCCCTTGGCGGCGCCGCTTTTCCAGGCGGTGCCCGCGATGTCCAGATGGGCCCAGCGCAGCTTGCCCGCGAAGCGCTTGAGAAACATCGCTGCCGTGATGGCGCCACCGGCACGGCTGCCGACGTTCGCCATGTCGGCGAAGTGACTCTTCAGGCCCTCGTCGTATTCGTCATCCAGCGGCATGCGCCAGGCCGGGTCCTGTGCCTGTTCGCCCGCTGCCAGCAGTTCTGCGGCCAGGGCGTCGTCGCTGCTGAACAAGCCGGTGCGGTGATGACCCAGGGCAATCACGCAGGCACCCGTGAGCGTGGCGATGTCGACGACCACCGCCGGCTTGAAGCGCTCGGCGTAGGTCAGGGCGTCGCACAGGATCAGACGGCCTTCGGCGTCGGTATTCAGGATCTCGATCGTCTGCCCGCTCATGCTCGTGACCACGTCACCGGGCTTGATGGCCTTGCCGTCGGGCATGTTCTCGCAGGCCGGAATCACGCCGATCAGGTTGACCTTGGCCTTCATCTGCGCCACCGCACACAGGGTTCCCAGCACGCTGGCAGCACCACCCATGTCGAACTTCATCTCGTCCATCTCGGCCGATGGCTTGATCGAGATGCCGCCGGTATCGAAAGTGATGCCCTTGCCGACCAGCACCACCGGCGCCGCACCCTTGGTGCCGCCCATCCAGCGCGCCACGATGAACTTCGGCGGTTCGGCCGAGCCCTGCGCCACGGCCAGGAACGAACCCATGCCCAGCTTCTCGGCGTCCTTGCGGTCCAGCACCTCGACCTTCAGGCCATGGCTCTTGCCCAGCTGCCTTGCGGCATCGGCCAGGCCGGTGGGCGTGGCCAGGTTGCCCGGGCTGTTGGCCAGTTCGCGCGCGAGTGTCACGCCAGCGGCCACGGCCACGCCGCGCTCCAGCCCTGCCGCCAGTGCTGCCTGCTGCGCCTTGGTGCATGCCAGCGCCACGCTGCGCAGCTTGGGTGCAGGCGGCGCACTGGGCTTGGTCTGGCGATACAGATAGACAGCGTCTTCGGCGGCGGCCACCAGGGCCTCGGCGTGATCGGCGCTCAGTTCCACGCCACCGGCAGCAGCCACCACCAGCGTCTTGCTGCCGCCGGCCTTGAGTTGCACCACCCCGAGCCCGACCGCCTTGCGCCAGGCCTTGACGCTGCCGTCGCCCGCATGCGCAAACACAACCCGCGTTGCCTTCACGCCCGTCACCCGGTGTGCATACAGGCACTGGCCCGGCTTGCAGGCGAAGTCGCCGTCCTTGACGGCCGCCGCCAGGACCTCGGCCAACGGAGCTTCCAGCTCGGCCGGCAGGCTGCTGCCGGTCAGCACGACCAGCAGAGCATCGGCGGTCAGTCCGGCGAGGCCGTTCGGGGCCGCCACCTGTGTCTTGAAGTCCATAATTCACACCCAGCTTGAAAGCGGCGGATGTTATTCGATACAACTGTGCGACGTGAGCTCGCGCGGAGCTTCGGCGCCACCCTGGTGGTGATCCTCACCATCGTCATCACGATGTTCCTGATCCGTACCGTCGGCCAGGCCGCAGGCGGTGCCGTGGCGCCACAGGACGTGGTGCTGCTGCTGGGCTACATCGCCCTGGGGCATCTGCCGACGATGCTGGCGCTGTCGCTGTTCGTGGCCATCGTCGTGGCACTGGGCCGCATGTATCGCGACAGTGAAATGGCCATCTGGTTTGCCAGCGGCCTGAGCTTGATGCGCTTCGTCAGGCCAGTGCTGCAGATGGCCCTGCCCGTGCTGGTGGTGGTGGGCTTGCTGCTGCTTTTCGTCTGGCCCTGGGGCAACCGCAGCAGCCTGGAACTGCGCGACCGCTACCAGCAGCGTTCGGATCTGTCGCGTGTGGCGCCCGGGGTGTTCCAGACCAGCCGGGACGGACAGCGCGTCTTCTTCGTCGAACGCGACGCTGCCGACCGCATCAACGCACGCAACGTCTTCATCCTGCAGAACAACGAGCGTGGCGAGTCGGTGACCTCGGCACGTTCGGGGCGGCTGGAAAACGTCGGCAACGACCGCTTCCTGGTGCTGGAACGCGGCCAGCGCAACGAGATCCACGCCGCAGACGGCGAACGCACGCTGTCCAGCTTCGAAACCTACCGCGTGCTGGCCGGGGAAAACGCCATCCGCGCCGTGGAGAGCCTGCCGCCCAAGGCCGTGGACACGCTGGCGTTGATTCGCGACCCGACGCTGCGCAATCAAGGCGAACTGACCTGGCGCCTGGGCCTGCTGCTGGCCGCCACCAACCTGCTGCTGCTGGGCATCGGCCTGGCTGCCACCAACCCGCGACGCGCCAACAACTGGAACCTGCTGTTCGCCTTGCTGGCTTTCATCGTCTACTACAACATGGCCAACCTGAGCCAGGCCTGGGTGGCAGGTGGACGGGTCTCCATGGCCACGGCCCTGATCGGTCTGCACGGTGGCGTGCTGGCCTTGGCGCTGGGTCTCATGTGGTGGCGCGACCACGCCGCCATGCTGCACTGGCCGTGGCGGCGCAGCGCTGCAGGCAGTGGCCCATGAAGACCGTTCGTCGCCTGCTGTATGCCGACATCGTCTCTTCGGTGGTGTTCGTGGCGCTGGCCTTCCTGTCGCTGTTCTATTTCATCGACTTCGTCGATGAACTTGACGGGGTCGGCACAAACGACCGGACCGCCTGGACAGCGGTCCTGGCAGCCGCCTACGAACTGCCAGGACACCTGTACGAACTGATGCCGATCGCCGTGCTCATCGGGGCAATCTATTCGCTGTCGCGGCTGGCGCAATCCAGCGAATTCACCATCCTGCGCACCGGCGGGCTGGGCCCGGGGCGGGCGCTGTCGCTGCTGGGCGTGCTGGGGGTGGCATTTGCCGGCATCACCTTCGTCGTGGGCGACTACGTGGCCCCGCACAGCGAGCGCAGGGCGGTGCTGCTGAAGGCACAGTCGGCCGGCGGCATCACCATTGCTGGCGCCGGTGCCTGGCTGAAGGAAAAACGCATGTCGCCCGATGGCGAGCATTCGTTTTCGATCAATGTCGGGGGCACCAACGCCGGTGGTCTGCTGGTCAACATCCGCATCTACGAATTCGACGCCGACGGCCGCCTGGTGGCCCGCATCGAGGCCCGCGAAGGCCGGGTCGACGCCCAGGGCCAATGGACCCTGACCGACGCCGGCATCGCCCGCTGGCCGCACGCGCGCACGCTCGACCAGCCCCGCGTTGAGCTCACGCGCGAGCCCAGCCTGTCTTGGCAAAGCAGCCTGACGGCCAGCGTCGTCGCTTCGGCCGTGCTGCCGCTGAGCACGATGACGACCACCGAGTTGTGGCGTTACAGCGCCCACCTCGGCGACCAGGAACAGGCCAATGAGCGTTACCAGATCCTGTTCTGGAAAAAGGCCCTGTATCCGCTGGCCTGCCTGGTGATGCTGGCGCTGGCCCTGCCTTTCGCCTACCTGCATGCGCGGGCCGGAGGCGTCAGCCTGAGGGTCTTCCTGGGCATCATGCTGGGCATCGGCTTCGTGCTGCTGAACAACCTGGCCGGCCATGTCGGGCTGCTGCGCAGCTGGGAGCCCTGGATGGCGGCAGCCGCACCCAGCGGCATCTTCCTGCTGCTTTCGCTGGGCGCATTTGCCTGGCTGGTGCGCTACCGTTGACGCGATGACCCCCACGAACCACTCCACCGGCCTGATCCTCTTCGCCCATGGCGCACGCGACCCACGCTGGGCCGGCCCTTTCCAGGCCGTGGCCGAACGACTGCGGGCGCAGCGGCCGGGCGTGCAGGTGCGGCTGGCATTCCTGGAGTTCATGGAACCCAGCCTGCCAGCAGCCGGCGCCGAGCTGGCCACCGCGGGTTGCCAGCATGTGGCCGTGCTGCCGATGTTCCTGGGCACTGGCGGCCATGTACGCAAGGACCTGCCGCTGCTGATGGAGCAGATGCGCCAGGCCCACCCCGGGCTGTGCTTCACCCTGCACCCGGCCGTGGGTGAGATGCCGGCGGTCACGGCCGCGATGGCCGACGTGGCGCTCGGGCTGCTGCCCGCAACCAGCCTGCCCGCAGCATGAACCTGCAGCAGTTCCGCTTCGTTCAGGAGGCCGTGCGCCGCAACCTGAACCTCACCGAGACCGCCAAGGCCCTGCACACCTCGCAGCCCGGCATCAGCAAGGCCATCCTCGAACTGGAAGAGGAACTCGGCGTCGACATCTTCGCGCGCCACGGCAAGCGGCTGCGCCGAGTCACCGAGCCGGGCGAACTGGTGCTGCAGTCGGTCGACATCATCCTGCGCGAGCTGGCCAACCTGAAGCGCATCGGCGAGCAGTTCTCCAAGCAGGACGCGGGCACGCTGTCGATTGCCACCACCCACGCCCAGGCCCGCTACTTTCTGCCCGAGCCCGTGGCCCAGCTGCGCCGTCGCTGGCCCAAGGTGCAGGTGGTGCTGCACCAGGGCATGCCCGAGCAGGTGGCACGCATGCTGCTGGACGACGTGGCCGAAATCGGTCTGGCGACGGAGTCGCTGGCGGCCCACGAAGGCCTGGTCACCCTGCCCTGCCACGAATGGCAGCATGTGATGGTGGTGCCGCAGGGCCACCCGCTGGCGGCCGTGGAACGGCCCACGCTGGAGCAGCTGGCGGCCAACCCGCTGGTGCTCTATCAGCCCACCGTGACCGGCCGCACGCGCATCGACCAGGCCTTCGGCCGGGCGCGCCTGAAACCGATGGTGGCGCTGGAGGCGATCGACTCCGACGTCATCAAGACCTATGTGCGCCTGGGCCTGGGCGTGGGCATCGTCACCGAGCTCGCGATGCGCGACGAGGCAGCTGCAGGCGCTGGCGCCGACCTGGCCTGGCGCCCGCTGGGCCATCTGTTCGGCAGCAACGTCACGCGCGTGGCCTTCAAGCGCGGCGCCTACCTGCGCCATTTCGTGCTGGCATTCACCGAGATGCTGTCGCCCCATCTCAGTACCGCGCTGATCCTGCGCGCCATGGCCGGCGACCCGCCCGTCAGCGACTACGAGCTTTGACCCACGTGATCGACATGCCCCATCCACCCACCATCCACACCCCCACGCTGAAGAGCCGCCTGCCTCAGGTCGGCACCACCATCTTCAGCGTCATGTCGGCACTGGCCCAGCAGCATGGTGCAGTGAACCTGGGGCAGGGATTCCCCGACTTCGACTGCGACCCGACCTTGCTGGCCCATGTGCACCAGGCCATGGCTGAAGGCCTGAACCAGTACCCGCCGATGCCCGGTGTGCCGCTGCTGCGCCAGCGCGTGGCCGCCAAGGCGGCCGCGCTGGCGGGCCGCACCTACGACGCCGACAGCGAAGTCACCATCACCGCCGGCGCCACCCAGGCCATCCTGACGGCGGTGCTGGCCACCGTGCACCCGGGCGACGAGGTCGTGGTGCTCGAGCCTTGCTTCGACAGCTACGCGCCGAACATCGAACTCGCGGGTGGCCGCATCGTACGCGTGCCCTTGACACCCGGCAGCTTCAGACCGGACTTCGAGCGCATCGCCGCGGCGCTGACGCCACGTACCCGGCTCGTGATCGTCAACAGTCCGCACAACCCGAGCGCAACGGTCTGGACGCGGGCCGACTTCGAGCAGCTGGCCCACCTGCTCGACGGCACCGACACGCTGCTGATCAGCGACGAGGTCTACGAGCACATGGTCTTCGACGGGCTGCCGCATGTCAGCGCGGCTTCGGTGCCGGCACTGGCGGCGCGCGCGTTCATTGTGTCGAGCTTCGGCAAGACATACCACGTCACCGGCTGGAAGGTGGGCTATGTCCTGGCGCCAGCGCCGCTGTCGGCCGAGTTCCGCAAGGTCCACCAGTTCAACGTGTTCACCGTCAACACGCCGATGCAGCACGCGCTGGCGCGCTACATGGCCGACCCCGCGCCCTACCTGCAGTTGCCCGGCTTCTACCAGCGCAAACGCGACCTGTTCCTGGCCGGCCTGCAGCGCAGCCGGCTGCGCCCGCTGCACACCCAGGGCAGCTATTTCCAGCTGGTGGACTACAGCGCCGTCAGCGCCCTGCCCGAGGCAGACTTTTGCCATTGGCTGACGCGGGAAGCCGGTGTCGCCGCGATTCCGATGTCGGCCTTCTACGACGGCGGCTACGAACAGGGCCTGGTGCGTCTGTGCTTCGCGAAGCGCGACGAGACCCTGGCTGCTGCACTGGAACGCCTGCAGCGGCTCTAGCCGTCGGCAGCGGGCGGCGCGCCGGCTGCCACCCAATCAGCGTTCTGGCCCGCCAGGCGGCCGGCTGGCGGCCAGCGAGTCGACGATGCGCGTCGGGCTTTCGCCCTGCGAGAGGTCCAGGTCCACTGGCGAGGTCGGCCGGTCTTCGACGGTGTTGCGGTCGAAGACCGAGTCGTGGTCCAGACCGAAGTAGGGGTGTGGCGAGGTCGCTCCGAAATCGCCGCCGTCGGCCAGCGGCAGCAGCAGGTCGACGTTGCCGGTATCGGCGGCTTCGCGGTCCAGAAGGTCGCGTGCCAGCGCGTAAAGGAACAACACCTCGCGGTAGGCCGGCAGGTCGAAGAGCTCACCGCGCGACTTGCGGAAAAGCAAGGCTTCCAGCTCGGCCATGGCGTCCAGCGGTCTTGCCCAGACCTGTGCGAGCCGCGGCAGCACGCCAGGGTAGTCCTCCAGGCCACGACCCTGTTGCAGGCCCTGGCCCCACTCCTCTGCATAAGCATTGAAGCGCTGGTTGAAACGGCCGCGGGTGCGTTCATAGGCTTCATGGTCGCCGCGGCGCTGGTAGATCTCCAGCAGCTTCAGGTACGGCAGCGGACTGCTGCCGCCCGTGGTGCGCGCATGTTCGACGAGCAGGTCGATGGCCGCTTCGTCCTGGCCCAGCACGATGAAGAACTCGGCCTGCTGCTCCAGGTCGATGAGCTCTTCGATCGTCAGGTCGCGCAGCGGTCCTTCGCCTGCAGACAAGGGCGTCTGAACGGGTGGGGCTGGTGGCAGCGGCAGGGTGCGCTGCATGGCAGGCAGCGGCTCGCGCTCGGCCAGGTCGGCCACCTCGCCCTGGGTCGAGGGCGCGAAGTCGGACACCGCCACGGTGTCGGGCACGGCCGGCAGTGGCGCCGCTGCCGGCGCCGGCGGTGGCCAGGCCGGGTTGGACGGGGTGCGGGGCCGCACCGCAGGGCTGGCAACCAGCGGCTTCGACGCGGCCGCAGGCATCACGACGGACCGCGACGCAGCCATGGGCTCGTCGGGCGTGTCGGCCAGTGCAGCCGCTGCTGCCTGTTCCTGGGCCAGCTGCCAGCCCAGGCGCTGCTCGCGGCGCAGGGCGGCCAGTTGCCAGGACAGCCAGCCTGCCAGCCCGCCCAGCAGCAGCAGGCCCACCATCATCGGCCAGACCCAGTTCGACAGCGACTCTGACTGCGCCAGGCGCTCACGCATCGTCGCTGCCGCGTCGCGCTGGGCCTGGGCTTCGGCGCGCAGCTGGTCGGCCGTGCGGGCCAGACCCTGGGCACGCTCCTCGGCAGCCGAAGCGGCGCGCTGGGCGACGCGGACGGCGCTGGCAGCATCAGCCACCGCCTGCAGGGCCTGCTCGACGGCAACCATCTCGGCCGCGGTCACCTCGGCGTCGCGGGGACTGGCGTCGAGCACCAGCCGCGGCGCGGCAGCCATCGTGGTTTCGCGCCTGTTCGGGCTTCGACCGGGTTCTGACCGCGCTCTTTCGGTGCGGGCCTGGCGTCGCTCGGACCGGCCTTCCCGGGCCGATGTCGGCGGCACGGCTGCACGGGCAGGCCTGCGCACGGTCTCGGCCGTCGGCGTGCGCGCCGGGCGCTGCACATCGGAGGCTGCGGCCATCACCGGCTCGGCCGCTGGCAAGGCCACCTGGACCGGCGTCATGGGCTTCGCAGTCGGGGGGGCCACATCGAAGAGCCCAGGAGGGTCGGCCAGCACCACGAAACGCCGCGACAGGCGTGACTGGCAACCCACGTCCAGCAGGACGCCCACGACCGGCTCGTCGATCGTCACCGTGGTGAGCACGCGGATGCGGGCGCTGGCCATGCCGGTCATCTCGATCACCGTGCCGACCATGTTGGCCGGCAGCTCACGGTCGCCCACGGTGACCTTTGCGCTGACGCAGCGCGGCTCTATCGAGTCACCCGGATCCAGCCGCAGCGGTACCGCGAAATCCAGTGCTTGACCGAGCACGGCGCTGGCCCCCGGGTTGCCGAAGCCTGCAGACCATGCCAGGGGCGCCGCCAGTGCCAACAGGGCCGCGGTGGCCGCCGGCAAGCCGAGGCGCAAGGTCTGCATCGAGGGTGTTCAGGGCATCTGCGAAGTTCGAAAATGACTCTAGCACGAAGGGTTACTTGCACTCACAGGTCGCTGCCAGCCAGCCGGTGACTTCGTGGCGCACGGCACGGGTCCCGCGGAATCAGCTGTCGTAGCCGGGGCATTCGCGGTCCAGCCGGCGCAGCAGCCCGGGCCAGGCCAGGCTGGCGCCCGCGCCTCGGGTGGCGGCCCGCGCCTGCTGCTGGGCGGTGGCGACGATGTCCGGCGGCACGAACACCAGTTCACCCCCGCCGGCCTGGGCGCGCACCTGGATGCTGCAGGTGGTCTCGAAAAAATACATCGCCTGGAAGGCGTCGGCCACGCTCGCGCCCACCGTCAGCAGGCCATGGTTGCGCAGCATCAGGTGCGTGTTGCGCCCCAGGTCGGCCACCAGGCGCGGCTTCTCCTCGTCACGCAAGGCCACGCCCTCGTAGTCGTGATAACCCAGCGACGACAGCACGAAGATCGAATGCTGCGACAGCGGCAGCACCCCGCCCCGCTGCGCCGATACCGCGATGCCGTTCAGCGAATGCAGATGCAGCACGCAGCCGGCGTCGTGGCGCGCCTTGTGCACGGCGCTGTGGATGACGAAGCCCGGCGGGTTGATCTCGTATTCCGATTCGTCGAGCTTCGCGCCCTGGGCATCGACCCGGATCAGGCTGGACGCGGTGATTTCCTCGAACATCAGGCCGTAGGGGTTGATCAGGAATTCGCCTTCGACCCCCGGCACGCGCGCGCTGATGTGGGTGTAGACCAGGTCGTCCCACTTGAACAGGGCGGCCAGCCGATAGGCGGCCGCCAGATCGACGCGCACACGCCATTCGGCATCGCTGACTTCGTGGCGGCGCGAAGGGATGCGCAGTGCAGTTGCTGACATGGCTTTCTCCTGGAGCTTGCAGGGTGAGCGTAGACAATCAAGGGTGCGACAGCTGTCGCTTCAGAGACAAGCCATGAATACCCCCGTTCTTACAATCGACGAGCGTCACAACATCGAGGCGGGTGCGTGGTTCGGCAAACTCTCCCAGGCACTGCGCAACGACATTCTTTCCCGGGCGCTGGTGCGCCGGCTGCAAGACGGCGCCGCACTGGCTTCGCGCGGCACGGCGGCCGAGGAATGGTGCGGCGTGGCGGCTGGCGCAGTGCGCGTGAGTTCGGTATCGCTGTCGGGCAAGCAGGTCACGCTGACCTACGTCGAACCCGGCACCTGGTTCGGCGACATCGCACTGTTCGACGGCCTGCCCCGCACGCACGATGCCGACGCCCATGGCCCGACCACGCTGCTGGTGGTGCGCAAGACCGACTTCAAGGCCCTGCTGGCACAGCATGTGGAGCTGTACGACGCCCTGCTGCGCCTGAACTGCCGCCGCCTGCGGCTGATGTTCGACCAGTTCGAGGACCTGAACACACGGCCGCTGCAGGCCCGGCTGGCCAAGCAGATCCTGCTGCTGGCCAGAAGCTACGGCACGCCGCAGGGCGAGGAAATCCGCATCGGCCTGGCGCTGGCGCAGGAAGACCTGGCGCAGTTGCTGGGCGCTTCGCGCCAGCGCGTGAACCAGGAACTGAAAGGTTTCGAACGCGACGGAGCGGTGCGGGTGGAACCCACCCGCCTGGTGGTGCTGTCGCGCGACAAGCTGCTGGCCGCGGCAGAGCGTTGAACAAGGTTTGCTGAACCGATGGACTCTTACACCGGCACCCGTCCGATGGCCGAAAGCCATGCCTTCGACATCGCGGCGCTCGCAGCCCACCTGCAGCAGCACCTGCCTGGTTTCGCAGGCCCGCTGGAGGTGTCGCAATTCAAGGGCGGGCAGTCCAACCCCACCTACAAGCTCAGCACGCCCGGGCGCGACTACGTCATGCGCACCAAGCCCGGCCCGGCGGCGAAGCTGCTGCCTTCGGCGCACGCCATCGAGCGCGAATTCCGCGTCATGCAGGCGCTGGCGGGCAGTGCCGTGCCGGTGGCGCAGATGCACCTGCTGTGCGAGGACGAAGCCGTCATCGGCCGCGCCTTCTACGTGATGCAGTTCGTCGGCGGACGGGTGCTGTGGGAGCAGTCGCTGCCGGGCATGCAGCCCGCCGAACGCGGCGCCGTCTACGACGAGATGAACCGCGTCATCGCCGCGCTTCACCGCGTCGACGTGGCCGCGGTGGGCCTGGCCGACTACGGCAAGCCGGGCAACTACTTCGACCGCCAGATCGGACGCTGGAGCAAGCAGTTCCTGGCCAGCCAGTGCCCGGAGCTCGAATCCATCCCCGAAATGCACCGGCTCATCGACTGGCTGCCCGCGCACATCCCGCCCAGCGCACGCGACGCCGGCCAGGTGGGCATCGTGCACGGCGACTTCCGCCTGGACAACCTCATCTTCGACGCCGACGCCCCGCGCATCACGGCGGTGCTCGACTGGGAACTCTCGACCCTGGGTCACCCGCTGGCCGACTTCAGCTACCACTGCATGGCCTGGCACATCCCGCCCGGCACCTTCCGCGGCATCGGCGGGCTGGACCATGCGGCGCTCGGCATCCCGTCGGAGGCCGAGTACGTGCGCCGGTACTGCGAACGCACCGGCCGGCCCGACCCGCAGGCCTTGATGGCCGACTGGAACTTCTACCTGGCCTACAACCTGTTCCGCCTGGCCAGCATCACCCAGGGCATTGCCAGGCGCGTGGTCGACGGCATTGCCAGCAGTGCCCAGGCCCGGGCCACCGGCGCCAGCACCCGGCCCCTGGCCGAAATGGCCTGGCAGTTCGCACAGCGCGCCTGAGCCCCTGCATTCCCCAGAACCCGCACCAGGAGACACACCCGATGGACTTCGGCTTTTCGCCCCGCACCCAGGATCTGCAGCAACGTGTCAACGCGTTCATGCAGGAGCATGTCTACCCCGCTGAAGGCCGCTACTTCGCCGAGATCGAAGCCAACACGCAGGCAGGCAGACGCTGGACGCCGCTACAGGTGATCGAGCAACTGAAACCCAAGGCCCGCGCCGCCGGCCTGTGGAACCTGTTCCTGCCGCCCAGGGCCGAGAGCCATGGCGTCGACACCAGCAACCTGGGCGCAGGGCTCAGCAACCAGGAATACGCGCCGCTGGCCGAGATCATGGGCGCTGTGCCCTGGGCCAGCGAGGTCTTCAACTGCTCGGCGCCCGACACCGGCAACATGGAAGTGTTCGCGCGCTACGGCACTGCCGCGCACCGTGAACGCTGGCTCAAGCCACTGCTGGCCGGGCAGATCCGCAGCGCCTTCGCCATGACTGAACCGGCTGTGGCCAGTTCTGATGCGACGAACATCGAAAGCCGCATCGAACGTGATGGCGACCACTACGTCATCAATGGCCGCAAGTGGTGGACCAGCGGCGCCGGCGACCCGCGTTGCCAGGTCTTCATCTTCATGGGCAAGACCGACCCGACGGCGCCCCGCCACTCGCAGCAGTCGATGATCGTCGTGCCGCGTGAAACCCCCGGCATCACCGTGCTGCGCCCGCTGTCGGTGTTCGGTTACGACGACGCCCCGCACGGCCACATGGAAGTCGATTTCCAGAACGTGCGCGTGCCGGTCGAAGACATCCTCCTCGGCGAAGGGCGGGGGTTCGAGATCGCGCAGGGGCGCCTCGGCCCCGGCCGCATCCACCATTGCATGCGCCTGATCGGCCTGGCCGAACGCGCATTGAAGCTGATGTGCGAACGCGCCGGCAGCCGCACCGCCTTCGGCAAGACGATTGCGCAGCAAGGCGTGACGCTGGAACGCATTGCCGAGGCCCGCTGCCGCATCGAACAAGCCCGGCTGCTGACGCTGAAGGCCGCCTGGATGATGGACGTGGCGGGCAACAAGACCGCCAAGGCCGAGATCGCGATGATCAAGGTGGTGGCGCCGAACATGGCCTGCGACGTCATCGACTGGGCGATGCAGGTCTTCGGCGGTGCCGGCATGTGCGAGGACACGCCTCTGGCGTACTTCTATGCCAATGCGCGCACGCTGCGCTTTGCCGACGGCCCCGACGAAGTGCACCGCAACGCGATCGCCAAGATCGAGCTCGGCAAGCTCGCGCTGCGCAGCTGAACGCGGCTCAGCCGCGGGGCGTTGAATCGTCGCCTGGCCGGGCTGCGGTGGATGCGCCCCATTCGCTGCCGCCGCTGGGCGGCGCGCTGCTGTCGGACAGGCCGCGAGGGTTGTCGTTGGCCACCCTGCTCGCTTCGCGCAAGGCCGTCTCGAACAGCGCCAGCACACGTTGCAGCTCGGGCACCGTGGGGTCTTCCATGGCCGTGCGCAGCATCAGCCGGCCGCGTCCGATCATCAGCACCAGGGGCGCGTTCGACTGGGCCGCGCGCAGTGCCAGCGCCTGCGACAGGGCCCCGCGCAGCCAGCTCTGCAACCAGGACTTGCCGTTGCCCACCGCCACGAAGTTCTCGCGCAGCGCCACCATGTCGCTGCCGGGCAGTTTCGGGAACATGACGAGCCAGCGCATTTCGGGCGGGGTCTGGTTGTCGATGCGGGTCTGCACGTCTTCGACGTACTGCTCGAAGATCGACTTCTCCAGCTGTTCCTGGAGTTCGCGCGACAACACCAGCAACTGCAGTTCGGGCTCGACGCCGGTGTCTGCGCGCAGGCGCAGTTCGTGGCCGCTGATGTAGGGGCGCTGCGACGGACCCCACTCCAGCCGCCAGGCAGTGCTGCCCAGCCGCCCGTCGATGACGAAGCCTTCGTCCTGCACACCTCTGAAGGTGCTCTGGTTGCCCTGGGCCCAGGCAACGATGCCTTCATACCCAGTGGGGACGGCGCTGGACGCACCGCTCAGCCAGCGTTTGATGCCGTCCAGCATGGTTCAGGACGACCCGCCACCCGGCGCCAGCAGGAACAAGATCAGGGCTCGTTGCATGGCCGCAGTGTATTCGTGGGCCAGCCCGTCCTGACCCGAGCCCGGGCACAACAGCGGTACTTTGGCCCACCCTCCTAGAATCCATCGGCGCACTGCCCATAGCTCAACTGGATAGAGCACCAGCCTTCTAAGCTGGGGGTCGCAGGTTCGAGTCCTGCTGGGCAGGCCATGCCGCTGCAGGCCCGGCAAATGCATGCCGCTGCCTGAACCCCCCCACCCATGGGGTCGCGCCGGCGAACTGCCAGGCACGAGCGCTGCCCGTGACAGCCTGCCCGCGCACGGGCCTGGAGCCCATGCAGAATGCAGGCATCGTGCCGTCCATGAGATCGAATGCCATGCAAAACGCCCGCTCTGCCCACCGCGACACCGACCTGCCGGGCGCCGACGACAACACCCAGGCCTTGCGCCGCCTGGGCGCACGCGCGCACCAGCTGCGCGCGGCCGCCCGTGCCGCCGATCACTTCAGCCAGCAGGACAACGACGAAGACCGGGGCACTGCATCCTGGCTGATGTCGTGCGGCGTGGGGCTGGCCGCAGAGTTGGCCAGCGACATCGACGGCCTGGCGCGCGCGCTGCGGGACGGCTCGGCGGACGTCGCGCTGCAGCGGGGCGTGTCCAGCGTGCGGGTGCGCGCGCACCAACTGCACGCAGCTTGCCGGGCCGCCGACCGCTTCCTGGAACAGGAAAGCCTGGAAGACCGCGAAACCGGCAGCTGGCTCATCGCCTGCGCCCATGGTCTGGCCGACAAGCTGGCCGCCGAACTGGACAACAGCGTCGTGCCCGTGCGGCGACCGAACATCGACAAGGCACGCATGGAAGCGCACGACCCGCAGGTGGTGCGCGCCATGAACGCCGCCATGCCGCCGGTGCGCGCCTGACGCCTTCCGCCCGGCGGGCTGACGCCCATGTGCACACGCTACATTTCGCCCGAAGCGGGCGACATCGAAAGGCACTGGCAGGTCGGCAGCCGCACGCCCCAGCGCTGGCCGCGCGAGGTGTTTCCGCGCTACCTGGGCCCCTTCATCCGCGCCGCGCGTGACAGCACGCACTTCCAGCGTGAACTCGTCGTCGGCCAATGGAGCCTGGTGCCCTGGTTCGCCAAGTCGGCCAAGCTGCCCTACCCCACCAGCAACGCCCGCAGCGAGGAACTGGCCGCCAAGGCCAGCTACAAGCACCCCTGGGCCCGCGGCCAGCGCTGCGTGGTGCCGGCCGAAAGCTTCTTCGAACCCTGCTGGGAAACCGGCAAGCACGTGCCCTGGCGATTCCACCGCACCGACGGCACGCCCTGGGGCCTGGCCGGGCTGTGGAACACCTGGGTCGACAAGGAAACGGGCGAGGTCGTCGAGAGCTACACCTTGCTGACGATCAATGCCGACGCGCACCCGCTGATGAACCGCATGCACCGCCCCGACCCGAAGCGCCCGCCCGACATGCAGGACAAGCGCAGCGTCGTGCCCATCGAACCCGAAGACGTGGACCTGTGGCTGACGGCACCGCTGGCCCAGGCGAAGCAGCTGGTGCGGCTGGCGCCGGTGGAGCACTTCCTGGCGACGGCGACGTGAACGCCGACGAAGCCTTCGAAAGGGCGAAAGCCGAGTTCCTGGCGGGCCTGGCCTGCCAGCAGGCGCAGGACTACACGCAGGCCGAAAGGCACTACCTGGCGTCGCTGGCACATCTGCCGGACCGGCCTTCGACCCTGGTGAACCTGGCCGCCACACAGCTGCAGCTGGGCCGCCCCGCGCAGGCCCTGGCCAGCGCCGACGCCGCACTGGCCGGCGAACCCGACAGCCCGGAGGCCCTGCTGCACCGCGGCAGCGCTCTGGCGCAGCTGGGGCGCCCCGCCGAGGCCCTGACGACGTTCGAACGCCTGGCCCTGCAGGTGCCCGACCACCCGCTGGCCTGGAGCCACCGCGGCAGCCTGCTGCGCGAGCTGGGTCGCACCGATGAAGCGCGCGCCGCGTTCCAGCAAGCCCTGCGCTGCGGCGGCGACCCCGAACTGCACCGCTACTACCTCGCCGGCGTGGGCTCGCAAGACCCGCCGCCGGCACCGCCACGCGCCTATGTCGAACGCCTGTTCGACGGCTACGCCGGCGACTTCGACGAGCATCTCGTCGGCAAACTGGGCTATTGCGCCCACACCGGGCTGGCTGATCGCCTCTGCGCCTGCCTGGGCCAGGAACGGGCGCAGTCGGCGCTGGACCTGGGCTGCGGCACCGGGCTGTGCGGCCCGCTGCTGCGGCCGCTGACGCAGCGGCTCACGGGCCTGGACCTTTCGGCCAGGATGCTGACCCGGTCGCGCGAGCGCGGCGTGTACGACGACCTGGTGCAGGCCGATGCGGTCGAGTTCCTGGCAGCCGCGCCCGCGGGCTTCGACCTCGTCGTGGCCGCCGACGTGCTGATCTACATCGGCGACCCCGAGCCCTTGTTCGCTGCGCTGCAGCACGCGATGCGGCGCGGCCTGTTCGCGCTGACCGTGGAAGTCTGCGACGACACCCCTGCAGGCCCTGGCTGGCAGCTCTTGCCCAGCCTGCGCTACGCGCACGTGCCGGCGCAGCTGCTGACGCTGGCCCGACAAAAAGGCTTCGAACCGGTGACCGTGGAATACGGCCCCGTGCGGCACGACCAGGGTCAACCGGTCGACGGGCTGTACGTGGTGCTGCAGCGCCTGCCCGGATGAGGCCCCCAGAAGGCAAAAAACCCGGCGCCTTCATTACGGCACCGGGCTTTCGCTGTGAGATGGTCGGGGCGGCGGGATTCGAACTCGCGACCCTCTGGTCCCAAACCAGATGCGCTACCAGGCTGCGCTACGCCCCGACTGAAAGCGCATTGTAGGCTGGACTCAGCCCGCGCCGCCGGTCTGCGGTGAACGATCGCTCACGACGATGCCGTCCTCGTCGGCACACAGCCAGTCGCCGGGCCGGATCCACACACCTTGCACCCGCAGCGGCACATCGCGCCGACCGCCGTCGCGCTTGAACGGTGGCAGGGGCATCGCGGCCAGCGCACGCACGCCCAGCTCGCACGCGGCCAGCTCGGCCAGGTCGCGCACGCAGCCGTCGATGACGACACCGGCCCAGCCGTTCTTCACCGCACTGGCCGCCAGATTGCCGCCGAGCAGGGCGCGGCGCAGCGAGCCGCCGCCGTCGATGACGAGCACGCGGCCCTGGCCGGGGCTTTCGACGGCGGCCTTGATGCCGGCGTTGTCCTCGAAGCACTGGACCGTGCTCACCGTGCCGTGGAAGCGGCGGCGCCCGCCGTAGCTGGCAAACACCGGCGGCAGCACGCGGAAGTCTTCGCCGCCGGGCTGGCCCAGGCTGTCGCGGTGCAGGTCGCACAGGTCGCAGGTGAGAAATTCGGGATTCATGTCGAAGCCTCCTGGCGGACGGGCGTGGGCACGGTCATCGGCAGCATGGGCCGGTGCTCGTGCACGGCCTTCAGGATGATGGAGGTGGAGGTCTCGGCCAGCGCCGAGAGCTGAGTGACGACGGCGTCGAGATGCGCCACGTCGGTGACGGCGATCTCCAGGATCCAGCTGTCCTCGCCCGTCACGCTCCAGGCATTCACGGCCTCGGGCAAGGTCTGCATCAGGTGAGCCATCGGCCGCTGCTCGGCACGGCCCACGCGCACCAAGGCGCGGATGCCGTAGCCCAGCGCGGCCAGGTTCACGGTGGCCCGGTAGCCGGTGATCACGCCAGCGGCTTCGAGCTTGCGCACGCGCTCGGTCACGGCGGGCTGGCTCAGGTGCACGCGACGGCCCAGTTCGGCCAGCGTCAGGCGCGCGTCGGCCTGCAGTTCGGCCAGGATGCGGGTGTCGTAGCCGTCGAGGGTAGGGGACTGGGTCATTTCAAGGACTGTGCACCCAAGAACCTTGAAACACAAGCCCAATGGATGGAATCGGCTTCAAAGCCGCATGGAAACCCGCCATCGGCCTTACTAAGATGGTGCCCCATGACAACCGGCGCCGCCACCTTGCCCCACCCTGACCGCAGCTCCGCCCTGCCCTGGCTCATCGTGGCCTGCCTGGGAGCCACCTGGTTCATCTGGGGCAGCACCTACCTGGCCATCAAGTGGGCCCTGGTCAGCTTTCCGCCCTTCTTCCAGATGGGCACGCGCTTCGTCGCCGCCGGGCTGCTGCTGGGCGCCTGGGCGGCCTGGCGCGGCGCGCGCTGGCCCTCGCGCGGCGAATGGCTCAGCGCCTGGGTGCTGGGCGCGCTGATGCTGGGCGGTGGTTATGGCGCCACGGCGCTGGCGCAGACCAGCGTCAGCAGCGGCCTGGTGGTGGCTTTCATCGCCGTGGTGCCGGCCCTGGTGGCGCTGATGCAGTTGCCCTACGGCGTACGGCCTTCGCGCTTCGAGCTGGGCGGCATCGCACTGGGCCTGGTGGGCGTGACGCTGCTGGCCAGCGGCCAGGGCTTCAGCGCCTCGCTGCCCGGCCTGCTGGCCGTGGCCACGGCTTGCATCACCTGGAGCCTGGGCACGGTGTGGGCGATGCAGGGCCTGCCAGGCGGCCGGCAGCTGAGCCTGGCACCCGGCGCCGCGGGCTACGCCAGCCAGATGCTGGCCGGCGGCGTGCTGCTGCTGCTGGCCGCCTGGGTGGCCGGTGAAAGGCCGGTGCTGCCACCCGATACGCGTTCGCTGCTGTCCTGGCTGTACCTGGTGGTGGCCGGTTCGATCATCGGCTTTTCGGCCTACATGGTGCTGCTGCAGAGAAGCAGCCCGGCACTGGCCTCGAGCTACACCTTCGTCAATCCGGTCATCGGGCTGGTGCTGGGCGTGACCTTGGGTGGCGAACTCGTCAGCGGCCTGGAGTGGGCCGCCGCGGGGCTGGCGACGCTGGGCGTGGTGCTGCTGCTCATGGGGCGGCTGCGCTGAGCCTGGGGCGAGCCATCTCGCCTTTGCACGGATTCGTGGCCGTTCATCGAACCCGATCACATAATCTTACAAAGTAGCGGCAACGCCACGCCCAGAGGAGCGACACCCCAAGGCGCGATGTTGAAAGGAACGAGCCGTCGCTAGACTGCGCTGCGGCACATGTGTGTCATTCATCCTCAACATTAGGTATCACAATGAAATACATCTGCATCACGGCACTGGCTGCTGCGCTCGGCTGCTTCAGCGCGGGCTCGATGGCCCAGTCGTTCTACGTCGGCGCCAACGCCGGCACCTCGTCCATCAAGATCGACTGCGAAGCCCGTCAGGTCTGCGACGAAAGCGGCACGGCCTACCGACTGACAGCCGGCTATCTGTTCGGCAACGGCTTTGCGGTGGAAGCGGGCTTTGCGAGCTTCGGCAAGGCCACTGCTCGCGATGGCGGCCTCTCAGCCACCTTGAAGGCTTCCGGTGCGTTCATCGGCGGCGCCTATACCCTGCCCGTGAATGACAGTTTCGGCATCGGCCTGCGCGCCGGCCTGATCAACATGAAGGCCGAAGTCAATGCCAGCATCACCGGCCAGGGCAGCGGCTCCGCCTCGGAGTCCAAGGCCAAAGGCTACTTTGGTGTGGGCCTGAACTACACGCTGAGCAAGTCCACCCGGCTGGAGATGGCCCTGGACAGTTCGCGCGCCGAAGTCGTCGGTGACGACGGCACGGTGCGGGCCTACACGCTGGGCGTGCGCTACTCGTTCTGAAGCCGCGGAGCACAAGCACGGTCTCAGCCCGTCGGCGCCCGGCGCTCGAACGCCCGCGCCGCGCGGCCATGGCCGAGTTCGATCATCTCCTGCGCCCGCCAGAACTCGAAGAAGCCGCAGGCATCGCGCGGAATCTCGATGCGCACATCGGGCGTGTACGGCGCCTGGCGCAGGCGTGAGATGGTGTCCTGCATCGCCTGCATCGACTGGAAGGCCACGTCCACCAGGCCGTGATTGGGTGCGGCGGGCGCGCGGCGGGCCTGAAGGCTGTCGATGAAGTGCGCAATGCGGCTGCGCTCGCCACGGTCGGCATGACGCTGTTGCGCCGGTTCGGGCCGAGGGCGCGATTCGGCGGGGCCGCTCAGGTCGACCACGACGCAGAGGTCGGCCGCATGGCCACCCGCCGCCGCGATCGGCACCGGGTTCACCAGCGCGCCATCGAGCAGCAGCCTGTCACCGTGCCGAAAGGGCGTGAACACCAGCGGCGTGGCCATCGACGCACGAATGGCGTCGAACAGCGGGCCTTCGCGCAGCCACACCTCTTCGCCCGTGGCGAAGTCGGTAGCGACGGCAGTGAAAGCGATGGGCAGGTCTTCGATGGCGCAGTCGCCGACCAGTTCGCGCAGCACCTGAATGACACGCTCGCCCTTGAACAGGCCGGGCCGGCCGAAGCTGGGGTCCAGCAGGCGCAGCACGTGCATGCGTTCAAGCGCCTGCACCCAGTGGGCATAGACCTCGAGCTTGCCGGCGGCGTAGATGCCGCCGACCAGGGCCCCGATCGACGAGCCCGCAATGCCCGAGACGGTGTAGCCCTGGGCCTGCAGCCAGCGGATCACGCCGATGTGCGCCAGCCCGCGCGCACCGCCGCTGCCCAGGACAAGGGAAACGCGTCGCAAGGCCGTCGGCGGCGGCTTCAGCCGCCCTGAACGGGGATGCGACGGGGCTGGGCGTGCGACTGCTTGGGGATGCGCAGTGTCAGCACGCCGTCCTTCAGGTTGGCCTCGACCCGGGAAGTGTCGAGTTCGCGGCTGAGCGTGAAGCTGCGACGGTAGCGCGGCACTCGCAGTTCGGCGTAGACCGGCTCCAGGCCGTCGGGGGTACGGGCCTGCACGCGGCCTTCGATCTGCAGCGTGTCGCCCTCGACCTTCAGGTCGAGCAGTTCGCGCGGCACGCCGGGCAAGTCGGCGAGCAGGGTGATGCCGCCGGCATCCTCGAACACGTCCACAGCCGGCGAGATGCTGCGCGCGTGGTCACTGTCGGTGGTGGCCGCAATGGGTGTGGCTTGGGGCTGATTCATGATCGGTTTTCCTTCGGTCGATGGGGGGCCGGGCAGCGTGGCGTGCATCACTGCACGGCAATGCGCTGGGCCTGGACGGCGGCGCGGCGGGCAATGCTGACCTGCAGCACGCCGTCGCGATAGCTCGCGCTGACCTGGGCGGGGTCGATGTCGTCTGGCAGCGCCACCGTGCGACTGAAGCGGCCGGCACCACGTTCGTGGGCGTAGACGTGGGTCTTGGCGTCGCCCTGCGGCAGGCTGCTGGTCCGCTCTGCCGTGATGCGCAACACGCCGCGATCCAGGCTGACGTCGATCTTCTGCGCATCGAGTCCTGGCGCATAGGCATGGACCTCGATGCTCGTGGGCGTGCGGCCCACGTTCACTGCCGGCCAGGCGCCAGGCGTGACGGAACGGATGCTGCTGGGCAGGCCAGGCACGCCGAAGACCTGATCGAGTTCGCGCCGCAGACGCTCGAACTGGACGAACAGGGAGTCGGGATGGTTCAACAGGGATGCATACATAGTGTGTCCTCCAAAACGCTGGGCGGCGCCGGCGGGACATCCATGTCTACCGGCTCGAGACGGTAGTTGGGAACGGGCTGACAGGTTTCAAGGGCCGTTGTCAGGCCTTCAGAGCGGCAGCGCGGATGGCCGACAGCGTCGTGCGCGAAGTGCTCACCTCGGCATCGAGCTTCAGGTGAATCAGTGCCGGCCGTCCGGCGGCGATGGCCGCGTCGAGCGCGGGCGCGAAGTCCTGGGTGCGCTCGCAGAAGGCACCGTGCCAGCCATAGGCGCGGGCGAGCGCAGCGAAGTCGGGGTTGTGCAGGTCGCTGCCGCTGACCCGGCCCGGGTATTCGCGCTCCTGGTGCATGCGGATGGTGCCGTAGGTGCCGTTGTCCACCACCACGCTGATGAGCCGCCGTGCGCCGTAGGCCATGGCCGTGGCGAGTTCCTGGCCGTTCATCAGGAAGTCGCCGTCGCCGGCCAGGTTCAGCACGGTGCGTTCGGGGTACAGCAGCGCTGCCGCCACCGCCGCGGGCAGGCCGTAGCCCATCGCGCCCGAGGTTGGCGCCAGTTGCGTGCGGCCCTGGTGCTGCAGGCCGGGGTAGCGGCAGTAGCGGTGCAGCCAGCCACTGTAGTTGCCTGCACCGTTCGTGTAGACGGTGTCGGCCGGCAGCCGCGCCTGCAGGGTCTTCACGACGACGGCCATGTCCAGCGGTGCGACGGCCGGTGCCACGAGATTGGCTTCGTAGTCGGCATGCGCGGCCTCGGCCTGCCCGGCCCATGGCAGCACGGGCGGAGCCGTCAGCGCTTCCAGCGCGCGCGCCGCCGCGGGCATCGCGGCCTGCAGGAGCAGGTCGGCGGCGTAGACCCGACCCAGTTCCTCGGGCCCGGGGTGGATGTGCACCAGCTTCTGCGCCGGCCGGGGCGCAGCCAGCAGGGTGTAGCCACCGGTCGTCATCTCGCCCAGGCGCAGGCCCAGCGCAATGACGAGGTCGGCCTCGCGCACCCGCGCCGCCAGCCTGGGATTGATGCCGATGCCCACGTCGCCTGCGTACTGCGGGTGGCGGTTGTCGAACGTGTCCTGGAAGCGGAAACCGCAGGCCACGGGCAGTTGCCAGTTCTCTGCAAAGCGTTGCAGGGCCTGGGCCGACTCGGCGTCCCAGCCCGGGCCGCCCACCAGCAGCAACGGGCGCTGCGCGGCCAGCAGCAGGGCGCGCAGCTCACGCAGGCCGCCAGGTGCAGGCCAGGCGCGCACCGCTTGCGCGCGCGGCAGCACCGGCGCCGTGGTCAGGGTGGTCAGCATGTCTTCGGGCAACACCAGCACCACCGGGCCGGGGCGGCCCTGCTGGGCGGTGTGGAAGGCACGCGCCACGTATTCGGGCAGGCGGTCGGCGCTGTGCACTTCACCGACCCACTTCGCCAGGCCCAGCGTGCCGGGGCCGAACATCTGGCGATAGTCGATCTCCTGGAAGGCCTCGCGATCGCGCTGGTCGCTGGCCACCTGGCCGACGAACAGCACCATCGGCGTGCTGTCCTGGAAGGCCGTGTGCACGCCGATGCTGGCATTGGTGGCGCCCGGCCCGCGAGTGACGAAGCACACGCCCGGCTGGCCGCTGAGCTTGCCCTGGGCCTCGGCCATGAAGGCCGCGCCGCCTTCCTGGCGGCAGGCGATGAAGCGGATGTGCTCGCGGTGCTGGTGCATGCCGTCCAGCACCGCCAGATAGCTTTCGCCGGGCACGCCGAAGCAGGTGTGCACGCCCTGGGCGATGAGGGCCTCGACCAGCGCATGGCCGACCGGGCGGGAAGGTGTGTTCGAGAGGCTCATGCCGGCACTGTAGCCGCTGCCCGCCGCCCGGCCGTGGGGACTGACCGAGCGAAATCAGGGTCTGTCAACCCAGCGGGCGCAGAAGCTCAGGAGGCCGGCGCAGACGCTGCGACCGGGTGGGGGACCCTGCGAACCCGGCGTACCCGGAACGCGCTGATCACCAAGGTGCCCTGCAGCAGCGCCAGCGCCACCCACACCGATGTGTAGGCGCCCCGGTCCATCAGTGCGCCAATGAGCAGCGGCACCAGCGCCTGCCCGGTGTCCAGGCCACCGTAGACCACGCCATAGACGCGGCCACTGGCCTGCGCCGGCGTCGAGCGCTTGACGAGCAGGTCGCGCGAAGGCCCGCTGATGCCGGTGGCCAGGCCCATCAACCCGAACAGCACCGGCACCGAAAGCGCCGACAAGGGTGCAAAACCGAGCGTCAGCGCAATCGCCGCAGCCAGCGCGAAGGCCAGGGCGACGATGCGTTCGCAGCGGGATTCGTCGGCCACCAGGAAGCCACCCAGCAGCATGCCCGTGGCTGCGCAGACCATGTAGACCGTCAGGCACATCGCCACCAGATGGGCCGGCACCGCATGCAGGTAGCCCGCGGCCTGCGGCGCGAAGCTCTGCACCACCGACAGCGCACCGGCATAGAAGAAGAAGAACGCAAAGCACATCCAGACCGCGGGCAGCGCCAGGAAGGCCAGCGCCGGTTCAGCGGCGGCGGCGGGTGCTGCCGGGGCGCCAGCGGCCGGCACGGGTGACGCGGCAGCAGGCAAGTCCAGCTCGGCCCGGCGCCACCACAGCACGGCCATCACCGCAAACGCCAGGCCCGCGGCGCACACCAGCGCTGTGCGCCAGCTGGTGGCCAGCGTCAGCGGCACCAGCAGCGCTGGCGCCAGCGCCCAGCCCAGCGTGCCGGTGATCCCGTGTGTGCTGTAGGCATGCCCCAGCCGCTGCGGGCTCACCTTGCGGTTCAGCAGCGTGTAGTCCACCGGGTGGAACACACCATTGCCGGCCCCGGCCAGCACCGAGAACCCTGCCAGCATCGCGTAGCTGGTGCTGGCCGCATAGCCCAGCGCTGCCAGGCCCAGCAGGGCCAGGCCGATGAAGAGGATGGGCCTGGGGCCATAGCGGTCGACCAGAAAGCCCGAGCCAGCCTGCACCGCGCAGGACGTGGCGAAGAACACCGTCAGCAGGAAACCCAGTTCCGCATAGCTGACCCCGAACTCGGCTTTCAGCCAGGGGAACAGAGGCGCCAGCAGCAGCTGGCTGAAGTGGCTGACCCCGTGCGCCAGACCGACCAGGCCGATGAGCAGGGCGTCGCGTCGCAAGGGGGGCAACGAAGGCGGCGACGGAGGCAGGGTGGCGACGGAGACCATGGCGACAGCCGAGCGAAGCGAGTGGGTACCAAGGCGGCGATTGTCTGCCAAGACCGCCATCACTGCCGCCAGCGCCGTACCATTCGGATCATGAACCAGCAGACACTCTACGACTTCACGCGCCAGGACCGCAGCGGCGAAAGCTGCACGATGCAAGCCTGGGCGAAACAGCCCGCGCCGCTGACACCGCCGCAGCGCAGCGAACTCAAGGCCCGCGCCGCCGCGCTGCTGAAAGCCCAGGACGCGGTGCTGGTGGCGCACTACTACGTCGACGGCGACCTGCAGGATCTGGCACTGGAAACCGGCGGCTGCGTCGCCGACTCGCTGGAAATGGCGCGCTTCGGCCGCGACCACGCGGCACGCACCCTGGTCGTGGCCGGGGTGCGATTCATGGGCGAAAGCGCCAAGATCCTGTCGCCCGACAAGCGCGTGCTGATGCCCGACCTGGACGCCACCTGCAGCCTGGACCTGGGTTGCCCCCCCGACGAGTTCGCCGCCTTCTGCGACGCCCACCCCGACCGCCAGGTGGTCGTCTACGCCAACACCAGCGCCGCGGTGAAGGCCCGCGCCGACTGGATGGTGACGAGTTCCTGCGCGCTGGCCATCGTCGAGCACCTGAAGGCCCAGGGACAGAAGATCCTGTGGGCGCCCGACCGCCACCTGGGCCGCTACATCCAGGAACAGACCGGCGCCGACATGATCCTGTGGAACGGTGCCTGCATCGTGCACGACGAGTTCAAGGGCCTGGAACTCGGTCTGCTGAAACGGCAGCACCCCGAGGCGCTGGTGCTGGTGCACCCTGAATCGCCGCAGAGCGTGGTGGCCCTGGCCGACGTGGTGGGCAGCACCACCCAGCTGTTGAATGCGGTGGTGAAGGGCACGGCGCCGGCTTACATCGTCGCCACCGACAACGGGCTGATGCACCGCATGCGCCAGCTCGCCCCGGGCAAGGTCCTGATGGAAGCCCCCACCGCCGGAAGCAGTGCCACTTGCAAGAGCTGCGCCCACTGCCCCTGGATGGCCATGAACGGCCTTCAAGGCGTCGTCGACTGCCTGAGCCAGGGTCGGGGCGAAGTTCTCGTGCCTGAACCCACGCGCAGCCAGGCGCTGGGTTGCATCGAACGCATGCTGGACTTCGTGGCCAAGAACCCTGCAGCCGTGGCCCAGCCGCGCAGCGCGATCGTGCCGAACATCGGTGCGGCCTGAGTCTGGGCCTGGGCCTGGGCCAGCGCGGCCTGGTTGTGAAGCCTGCCGCGCCGCAAACCCTTCAGAGCGCGGCGACGCGGCCGAAAACGGGTGAACGAGCCGCAGGCGCGGCCGAGAGAGCAACCCATGACCGCCGACTTCTCGTCTGTCCGCAACCACAACGAACGTGCCGTCCATGAAGCCGTGATGCGGCATGCCGAGGCCTACCCCGGCATCGGCCACGACATGGAACTGCTGGCCGACGTGGCCTGCGTGGCATTGAACCGGCTGCCGCCGCGCTACATCCGCCACGCGGTGGACTTCGCCTTCTACCTGACCGAACGCGAGCGCACCGAGAGCGACACCCAGGTGCAGGAGGCAGTGGACTTTGCCTTCGGTTTCGTGCAGGCCCGCACCGCGATGCGTGCCCGTGGCTGAATCTGCAGAACACGACGCCGACCGCATCGCCGTCGCCTGGGAGCAGTGCTACCTGGACCCCTTGCGCGCCGTCGCCATCGGTCGCGAGGTGGCCGAAGGTGGCGGCAGCCTCGCGGCAGAAGGCTGGTTGCACGTCGCCCTGGGTGAAGTGCGGGCTGGCGACGCCAGGACCGCACTTCAGGCGCTGGAGCGCGCACGCGCGCTGTTCGGCCCGGCCCATGACCGCCGGGGCCTGGCGCTGTGCGATGAAGTCAAGGCCATCCAGCTGCGGCGGATCGGTGAATTCGCGGCTTCGCGGCGGCTCCAGGCCGACATCGACAAGCGCGGCGACCTGGGCTACGGCCCCTGCGAGCGCTTCATTGCACTGAACTCGCGCGCGATCACGCACAAGCTGCTGGGCCACGTCGACGAGGCGCTGCGCGACTTCTACGGCTCGGTGGAAGCGGCACAGGCCAGTGGTCTGAGCGGCCCACGAATCACCGCGCTCACCAACCTGGGGGGCTACCACCAGGACCTGTTCAACCTGGAAGACGCACGCTTGCTGAGCGAACAGGCGCTGCGCGCTGCGCGCGACGCGGGTTCGGCGATGAACATCGTCACAGCCGCGGTGAACCTGATCTTCACCTACCACGCGGCAGGCCAGATGGCCGAGGCCCGGGCGATGGCCGGCTACCTGCTCGACAACGAGTCCGAACTGCCCGCCGGCGCCCTCGATCGCCACGCCTTGCCGCTGGCGCTGGCACATCTGGCCGTGGGCGAGATCGACCAGGCACAGCACTACCTGTCCAATGGTGCCGTGACGGCTGTGGGCAACGGCGATGGCGTGACCTGCTGGGCCTGGCTGCAGGCTCGCTGCCTGCTGGCCCGCGGCGACGCGGCGCTGGCGCGGGAGACGGCCGAAGGAACGCTGAACGAACGCGCCGCCCGCAAGCAGATGGACGCGCCATACGAGTTCATGCAACTGCTGAACGTGGCCGCCGACGCCTGCGAGGCTCTGGGCGACACGCCGGCCGCACTGGCCCATGTGCGTCGCGCCCACTTGGTTTACGAAGAGCTGGTGGGCCGCAGCGCCCGCGCGCGCCACCTGGCGCTGCAGGCCAACCACGAACTGGCCCAGGCCCAGCGCGAGCGCGACCTGGCGCGCGACTCGCACCGCAGCGTCGAACACGACCGCCGCCGCCTGGTGCAGCTGAACGAAGCCCTGCAGGCCCAGGTGCTGGAAACCGAGATGCTGCACGCACGGCTGCGTGAACAGGCGCTGCGCGATCCGCTGACCGGCCTGCACAACCGCCGCTACCTGTTCGAGATGGCACCCGGACTGCTGGACCTGGCGCGACGCCAGGCCGCGGCCTTGTGTGTGGTGCTGATCGACCTGGACCACTTCAAGCTGCTGAACGACACCTACGGCCACCACGCCGGCGACGCCGTGCTGCAACGCTTCGCCACCCTGCTGGCGCAGATGCTCAGGCGCAGCGACGTGGTCTGCCGCCACGGCGGCGAGGAGTTCGTGGCCGTGATGCCCGACATCGACGCCAGCGGTGCACAGACGATGCTGACGCGCCTGCTCGAGGCCTATCAGGCGCAGCAACAGGAGATGGGCCGGCGCAAGCTGCCGCGCTGCAGCTTTTCGGCCGGCATCGCCGTCTTCCCGACCCATGGCAGCAGCCTGGAGCAGCTGCTGTCGCGCGCCGACCGGGCGCTCTACAGCGCCAAGGCGCGCGGCCGCGCCCGCATCGAACTCATGCCCATGACCGACTTCGGCACCTTGAACTGACCCCCAAAGCTCGCTGGCGCTCGCCACCCCCCGCGGGGGCCGCCCCGCAGTGGGCCGGCGGAACCGGATCGACGCGGGTGGCTTGGTTCAAGGCACGGCTGGGCAGCGCTTCACTTGCCGCTCCGCGCGGGGCGGGTCAGGACGGTGGGGAAGCTGACTGGCAGCGGGTCGGGGAAGTCGCGGCTGAAGTGCAGGCCGCGGCTTTCGTGGCGGCGCAGCGCAGAACGCACGATCAGCTCGGCACAGACGACCAGGTTGCGCAGTTCCAGCAGGTCGCGGTTGACGCGGAAGTTGCGGTAGTACTCGTCGATCTCGTCGCGCAGCAGCTTGATGCGATGCAGCGCCCGCTCCAGTCGCTTCGTGGTGCGAACGATGCCCACGTAGTTCCACATCAACAGCCGCAGCTCGTCCCAGTTGTGGCTGATGACGACCTGCTCGTCGGCGTCCTCGACCTGGCTTTCGTCCCAGGCGGGCAGGCGCGGCAGGGTGGCCGGCGCGCTGCGCACGATCTGCTCGGCACAGGTACGGCCCAGCACCACGCATTCCAGCAGCGAATTACTGGCCAGGCGGTTCGCGCCGTGCAGCCCGGTGTAGGTGGTCTCGCCCACCGCGTACAGGCCCGGAAGGTCGGTGCGGCCGTCCAGGTCGGTGACGACGCCGCCGCAGGTGTAGTGCGCGGCCGGCACCACCGGGATGGGCTGGCGCGCGATATCGATGCCCAGCTGCAGGCAACGCGCATGGATGGTGGGGAAGTGCTCCTTCAGGAAGGGCTCGCCCAGGTGGCGGGCGTCCAGCCAGACATGGTCCAGGCCATGCTTCTTCATCTCGAAGTCGATGGCGCGGGCAACGATGTCGCGCGGCGCCAGTTCCAGCCGTTCGTCGTGCGCCGGCATGAAGCGCGTGCCGCCGGGGTCGCCCGGCCCCAGGCTGGGCAGCGTCAGGTGGGCGCCCTCTCCGCGCAAGGCCTCGGTGATGAGGAAGCTGCGTTCCTGCGGGTGGTACAGGCAGGTCGGGTGGAACTGGATGAACTCCATGTTGCTCACCCGGCAACCGGCACGCCAGGCCATCGCGATGCCGTCGCCGGTGGCGGTATCGGGGTTGCTGGTGTAGCGGTAGACCTTGCCCACGCCGCCCGTGGCCAGCACCACCGCCGAGGCGGGCAGGGTTTCCACACGACCACGGTCCATGTCCAGCGCATAGACGCCGTAGCAGCGCAGCGGCTCCTTGCGCTTGAGGTGGCGCGAAGTCACCACGTCCACCGCCACCCAGCGTTCGTGCAGCGTGATGTTCGGATGGGCGCGGGCGCGTTCGAGCAGTGCGTCGTGAATGGCCTTGCCGGTGGCGTCGGCGGCATGGGCGATGCGCCGCACCGCATGGCCACCTTCACGCGTGAGGTGCAGGCCCAGCGGGCCGTCGGGGTCGGGCGAAAAAGGCACTCCGGCAGCGACCAGCCATTGAATAGCGGCGGCGCTGTTCGCGGCGATGAACCGGGCGGTGTGCTCGTCCACCAGCCCGGCACCGGCGTCCTGGGTATCGCGCACATGACTGTCGATGCTGTCGTCGGTGCCCAGCACGCCGACGATGCCGCCTTGGGCCCAGGCCGTGGCGCTTTCAGCCAGCGAACGTTTGGCCAGCACGACCACCGGCAGCCGGTCGGCCAGCTGCAAGGCCACCGCCAAGCCCCCCAGGCCAGCACCCACAACGACGACGGGCGCGACTGGTTTCGAGGAAGTTGTCTCGCTCATCGGGTGTTTTCACGGGCCGGGACCCAGGCTTTGGCGGCAGATGCCGATTCTACGGAGAGGGGAGGCACCGCCACCCCAGGCCCGGCCATGACCACAACGGCTTGCCGGCACCTATGATGAACACAACCAAAGGCTTGGTACACCCGAGCCCAGGTCTGGGAGACTGAAGGATCATGAACCGCCCCCGCGACCCGCATGTCCCGGCCTCGGCCTGGGCCGATACCCAGCGCATCGTGCCCCGGGCCGACCTGGCATCTCCAGCGACCCAGATCGTCGGCGACCGTGACGCCTACCTGGGCGGCCAGGGCGACGTGGGCCGCCGCATCGCGGAAGACCAGGTCGAGCTCTTCATCACCGGCGACGTTGCCGGGGCCCTGCAGCGTGAATTCCAGGCTCACGCCAGCGAATTCATGGCCCTGCACGACATCGGCTGCAGTGGCTCGCTGCGGCTGCTGGGCAGCCTGGCCGGCTCGGCAGGTGCGCGGGTCCAGCGGCTTTCGATCCGCCGGCAGGGCCACGGGCTGGCGCTGGCGGTGCTGCAGTTCGTCGAAGTGCTCCTGACCGACGGCAGCCAGATGCGGGTCTATTCCACCGACATCAGCGCCGACGGCCCGGCCCGCCAGCAGGTGGCGCGCGTGCTGCTGGCCCACAGCCAGCTGGGCGTGCTGATGGTGGGCGACATGCCGCTGCACGCCGTCACCACTGCACTGCACCCGCTGCACGAACAAATGGCCCGCGGCCTGTGGCCGAACCGCGAACTGCTGATGGTGCCCCTGGCAGGCAACGCGACGCTGGCCACGCAAGGCGTGCAGCTGGCCGCCGACACGCCGGTGGCCGTTCATGTAGCGCCGCGCGCGGCCAAGCCGCGGCAGGTCTGGGCCTACATCGCCGGCGCCTGGAATCGGCTGCATGGGGCTCCTGCCGGGCGGCGCGGGCTGCACCCCGACATCGCCCAGGTGGTGCAGCGCCCGGCCGTGCCCTCGACGGAAGCCGAGACGCAGCCGATGGGCCTGGACCCCCTGGACCGCCTGGGCACCGGGCTGCCGGCCAACGCCGCTGTCTCGGCCCCGGCCGTGCCTGCCGCGCCCGTGACCAGGCCTGCCGCACCCCGGCCGCCGGTGGCTGCGCCCGCGCCGGGGCAGCACACGCCGGCCGCAGAGTTGCCCTCGGGCTTTGCGCAGCGAAGCGCGATGCCCCGACCCGCCCAGGCCACACCAGCCCTGGCGCCGACCCCGCCCTTTCCGCCCTTGCCGATGCCGGTACCGGGTTCGGCCCGCTGGCAGAACTATGCCGACCGCTGCCTGACCATCCGCGGCGTGGTCAGCGTTTGCGTCTTCGACACCCACAGCCTGCAGCCCTTGGCGCATGCCGGAGGCTCGCCCACAGGCGAACGGCTGGCGCAACAGGGTGCGCTGCTCATGGCCGAGATGGTCGATGTCGCGCGCGCACTGGGCTTCGGCGCCACGCGGCCTGACGCCGCCATCAGCCTGGGCGCCTACCACCTGCTGCTGCAGCATGTGCCAGGCCACCCCGGCATTGCCCTGCACCTGGTGCTGCAGGCTTCAGCCACGCACCTGACCGTGGCGCGCGTACAGCTCGAACGCGTCGAAGTCCCCGGCTGATATTCCCGGCGCCCGGAGATTCTTCCGGGATTCGAAAACCAGACCGGATTATCCGGATCAGGAATTTTCCAAGGCCGCCAATATCCCTTGTCGTCTCATATCGACCGAACTGGAGTCGACTTGAGGACTTATTTTGAAGTTTCCCTGAAACACCGGTCATTTCTCACCCTGCCATTCGTAACATGCTGATTTGTATAGTTTCTTTCCTGAGGAAATCGTGAAGACGACGAACAGCGCTGGGTTTTGACGCTTTTTGTGACCTTTTCGTACAGATTCACTCCAGATTCAGGCGGGCAGGTAGAACAACTTTCGTTCGACCCTTAAGATGCGGGTATTGACATTTGCCTGGGTGGCTTCCACTCATCGCTTCAGGACCGCATCCAATGAATACATTCAACAGCGTATGGGCCCGCCGGGTCCTGCCCACGGTTCTGTCGCTCGCCCTCGCCGCACCGGCCCCATTGCTGGCCCAGGTGGGCACCGCTGGCACCGCGGTCGCGCCGAAGGTCGACCGCGCGCAGGGCAGCGTCGCGGCACCGGTCTGGCTGGGTGAGGCGGGTGGCGCAGCTGCGAAAGGCAAGAAAGCCGGCCAGCGCAACCGCATCTCACCCGACCTGCTCGAAGAGGTTGAAGACGCGACGGGTGAAGCCTCCGCCGCCAAGCCCGGCAAGGACAAGAAGACGAAAAACAAGGGCCGCTGGGCAAAGGAAGTGCGGGGCATACGGATGGTGCAGACCATCATCACCAGCGACGCCGATGATCCGCAGATGAGCCAGCTTCGTGCCGACATCGAACGCCAGGGCGGCACCGTGCAAACCGTGCATGCTGCATTCAAGACGCTGACCGTGGTGCTGCCGGTGCACAGCGTGCGCCGCGTCGCCAAGCTCGACGACGTGGTCAGCATCGCCCCGAACCGCGACACGAAGTCCACCGCCAGCGTGCTCGAAACCATCTCTGGCGCCCAGCACGCCAACGTTCGCAGCTACTCCAGCACCACCAGCTACAGCGGGCTGGACGGCACGGGCGTGGGCATCGCCATCCTCGACTCCGGCGTCATGGCGGCCCATCGCAGCTTCCGCAACGCCGCAGGCACCAGCCGCGTGCTGCGCAGCGTGTCGATGCTGAAAGCCGATGTGGCCAACTGGAGCAACGGCACGGTGGTCGGCACGAGTTCGCTGCGTCCGGGCAGTCCGGAACTGGCTGCATACGACAGCATGATCCTCGCCAGCAGCGACCTGAACCAGGACCCCTACGGCCATGGCACCCACGTGGCTTCTGTCGCCGCCGGACGGGGCTTCTACCAGTCGCCGAACAGCACCGGCGTGGCCCCCAACGCCAACCTGTACGACGTGCGGGTGCTGGGCGCCGACGGCACCGGCACGATCAGCGACGCCCTGGAAGGCATCAACTGGGTGATGTTCAACGCCCGCAGCCTGAACATCCGCGTGATGAACCTGAGCCTGGCGGCCGACTCCACCGACCCCTGGGACTACGACCCGCTCTGCCACGCGGTGCGTGCGGCCACGGCCATGGGCATCACCGTGGTGGTGGCTGCCGGCAACTACGGCTTGAACAGCGCCTTGAAGCAGGCTTACGGCTCGATCTCGGCGCCTGGCAACGACCCGACCGTCATCACCGTGGGCGCCGTCAATTTCAGGAGCACGAATGCGCGCGGCGACGACACCGTGACGGCATTCAGTTCTCGCGGTCCCACGCGGGCCGCCTTGGACATGGGCACCTGGAAGTGGTACGACAACGTCATCAAGCCTGACCTGGTGGCGCCGGGCAACCGCATCATCGGTGCGAACTCCACCGCGGCTTCCAGCAGCCAGCCCACGGCAAACTTCCTGACCCGCGAATACCCCGTGCTGGCCACGGCCGCCGGCGGGCCGACCACCTACGCACAGCGCCTGATCATGCTCAGCGGCACCTCGGTGGCCGCGCCCGTGGTGGCCGGCGCCGCCGCCGTGTTGCTGCAGGCCAACCCGGGCCTGACACCACCGCTGGTGAAGGCGATCCTTCAGTACACCGCACAACCGCTGGCGAACCTGAGCCTGGTCGAACAAGGGGCTGGCCAGCTGAACCTGGAAGGCGCAGTGCGGCTGGCGCAGAGCCTGCGCACCGACGTCAGCAGCGCCATCACGGCAGGCACCCTGGTGGCCGGCACCAGTTCGCTGCTGGCCAGCGGCAGGTCGCTGCCCGCGACCCGCAGTTCCACCGTCGCCGGCACCACGTTCAACTGGTCGCGCATCGTCACGGTCGGCGGGCACCACATTGCCACGGGCGACAAGCTGTTCAACACCCACCAGCCGATCTGGGACCCGCGGCTGGGCTGGGCCTCCGACTTTGCCGTGTGGACCCAGCCGGTCTTCTGGTCGGGCACCGGCATCGTTGCCAACCGCTTCCCGCAGCGGGTGGACATGACCTACATGACCACCACCCCGCTGCTGGGCGCAGGCGTCACCCTGGCCACCGGCCTGCTGGGCAGCAGTTCCTTCGTGGGCAAGACGGGTGTGTTCACGCTCACGCCCCAGTTGGCGACCTGGGTGCTGAACGGCAGCGGCCAGTTGCTGCCCAGCGGCCTGGTCATGAGCGAAGGCCTGGTGATGAGCGAAGGCCTCGTCATGAGCGAAGGGCTCGTGATGAGCGAAGGGCTCGTGATGAGCGAGGGCCTGGTGATGAGCGAAGGCCTGGTGATGAGCGAGAACGTCACCAGCAGCGAGGCGCTGAAGCTGCTGGCCGGCGAGTGAACGCAATCACGGGCGCCGATGCCTGGCACCGGCGCCCGCGTTCATTGGCCTTCAGTGCACGACGCGTGAGAACGCGAACTCGCCGTCCTCGACATCGACCGGGATCACGTCCTTCGGGCCGAACCGGCCCTGCAGGATGAGCTTGCTCACCGGGTTCTCGATGCGCTGCTGAATCGCCCGCTTGAGCGGGCGCGCACCAAAAGCCGGGTCAAAGCCCACCTTGGCCAGTTCTGCCACCGCCGCGGGCGAGACCTCGAGCTTCATCTCCAGCTTCTCCAGCCGGGCTTCCAGCAGCTTGAGCTGGATGCGTGCGATGTTCTCGATGTTCTTGTTGTCCAGCGCATGGAAGACCACGGTCTCGTCGATGCGGTTCAGGAACTCCGGGCGGAAATGCGTCTTGACCTCGGCCCAGACCGCATCCTTGATGTCCTCGCTGGGCTGCCCGGCCATCTGCATGATGAGGTGGGAACCCAGGTTGCTGGTCATCACGATCACGGTGTTCTTGAAGTCCACCGTTCGCCCCTGGCCGTCGGTCAGGCGGCCGTCGTCCAGCACCTGCAGCAGCACGTTGAAGACGTCGGGGTGGGCCTTCTCCACCTCGTCGAGAAGCAGCACGCTGTAGGGCTTGCGGCGCACGGCTTCGGTCAGCGCCCCGCCCTCGTCGTAGCCCACGTAGCCCGGCGGCGCGCCGATCAGGCGGCTGACGCTGTGCTTTTCCATGTATTCGCTCATGTCGACGCGGATCATGTGGTCGTCGCTGTCGAACAGGAAGCCCGCCAGCGCCTTGCACAGCTCGGTCTTGCCCACGCCCGTAGGGCCCAGGAACAGGAAGCTGCCGAGCGGGCGGTTGGGGTCGGACAGGCCCGCGCGTGAACGGCGGATGGCATCGGCCACGGCCACGATGGCCTCGTCCTGGCCCACCACACGCTGGTGCAGCCTGTCTTCCATCTGCAGCAGCTTGTCGCGCTCGCCCTGCATCAGCTTGCTGACGGGAATGCCGGTGGCGCGGCTCACCACTTCGGCAATCTCTTCGGCGCCGACCATCGTGCGCAGCAGTTGCGGGCCTTTGCCTTCCTTGGCGCCCTTGGCCTTGCCGGCTTCCTTGGCCTGCGCGGCATTCAGCTTGCCTTCCAGCTCGGGCAGGCGGCCGTACTGCAGTTCGGCGACCTTGTTGAAGTCGCCCTTGCGCTTCAGATCCTCGATCTGGATCTTGGTGCGTTCGATGTCTTCCTTGATGTGGGCCGAGCCCTGGGCGGCGGCCTTCTCGGCTTTCCAGATCTCGTCCAGGTCGGCGGCTTCCAGTTCCAGCTTGGCAATCTCTTCCTCGATCAGGCCGAAGCGCTTGACCGAGGCTTCGTCCTTTTCCTTGCGCACGGCTTCGCGCTCGATCTTCAGCTGGATCAGCCGGCGGTCGAGCTTGTCCATCACCTCGGGCTTGCTGTCGATCTCGATCTTCACCTTGGCCGCCGCTTCGTCGATCAGGTCGATGGCCTTGTCGGGCAGGAAGCGGTCGGTGATGTAGCGGTGGCTGAGTTCGGCCGCGGCCACGATGGCCGGGTCGGTGATCTCCACGCCGTGGTGCACTTCGTACTTGTCCTGCAGGCCGCGCAGGATGGCCACGGTGGCTTCGACCGTGGGTTCGTCGACCAGCACTTTCTGGAAGCGGCGTTCCAGCGCAGCGTCCTTCTCGACGTACTTGCGGTATTCGTTGAGCGTGGTGGCGCCGATGCAGTGCAGTTCGCCACGCGCCAGTGCAGGCTTGAGCATGTTGCCGGCGTCGATGGCGCCTTCGGCCTTGCCCGCACCCACCATGGTGTGCAGTTCGTCGATGAACAGGATGATGCGGCCTTCGTCGGCCGCCACTTCCTTGAGCACGCCCTTCAGTCGTTCCTCGAATTCGCCGCGGTACTTGGCGCCAGCCAGCAGGCCCGCCATGTCCAGCACCAGCACGCGCTTGTCCTTGAGCGTTTCCGGAACCTCGCCGTTGACGATGCGCTGCGCCAGGCCTTCGACGATCGCCGTCTTGCCCACGCCCGGCTCGCCGATCAGCACCGGGTTGTTCTTGCTGCGCCGCTGCAGCACCTGGATGGCGCGGCGGATCTCGTCGTCGCGGCCGATCACCGGCGCTCGGTCAGGTCCAGGGTGTACTTTTTCAGCGCCTCGCGCTGACCTTCGGCTTCGGCGGAATCGACCCGCTGGCCGCCGCGCACGGCGGTGACGGCGGCTTCCAGCGCCTTGCGCGTGAGGCCGTGGCCGCGCACGATGCCGCCGAGGTCGGTCTTGGCGTCGCAAAGTGCCAGCAGGAAAGTCTCGCTGGCAATGAACTGGTCACCGCGCTGGCTGGCTTCCTTGTCGGCCGCCTGCAGCAAGGCCATCAGGTCACGGCTGGGCTGGATGGGCTGCCCGCCGCCCTGCACCTGGGGCAGGTTGCGCATCGCGGTGTCCATGGCCGTGACCAGGGCCGCGGTGTTGGCACCGGCGCGGTCGAGCAGCGCCTTGGGCCCGTCGGGCTGCTGCAGCATGGCCGAGAGCACATGCGCGGGTTCGATGTAGGGGTTGTCGCGGGCAACGGCCAGGCTCTGGGCGTCGCCCAGGGCTTGCTGGAAGGCAGTGGTCAGTTTGTCGGCACGCATGGTGAGTTTCCTCCGGTATGCCAGCCAAATGAGGCTGCCAGCCGCGGAATCAAGCCTGGACCCACGCCTGAAATTTGATCTGCGTCAACCAGGCCCCCGAGCCCCCTGCCCAGAACGGCGCGATGGAACACCAGACCAGGCCCGGTCGCCACTGCAAGGCTGCACGTCGAAGCCGCCATTCACGGCCAAGCGCAACACGCTATCGCGGGGCGCCCGCCGCCGCGGCCGGGGCGGCCAGGCCCGCAAGATCGATCAGGAAGGCGTATTCGCGTGCCTGCCGCTGCAGCGAAGCGAAACGTCCGGAAGCGCCACCATGGCCCGACGAGAGGTCGGTGTCCAGCAACAGCGGGTTGCTGTCGGTCTTGCGCGCGCGCAGACGCGCGACGTATTTGGCGGGTTCGAAGTACTGCACCTGCGCGTCCCACAGCCCGGTGCTGACATACATCGCCGGGTACGGCTTGGCCGCCAGGTTGTCGTACGGTGAGTAAGACAGCATGTAGTCGTAGGCCGCCTTGTCGTCCGGGTGGCCCCATTGGCTGTATTCGTTGACGGTGAGCGGAATCGTGGCGTCGAGCATCGTGGTGACGACGTCGACGAAGGGCACCGCCAGCAGCATGCCGCGATACCGCTCGCCAGCCATGTTCGCCACCGCCCCCATCAGCAGACCGCCAGCCGAGCCGCCGCTGGCAAAAACCTTGTCCTTGGCGCCCCAGCCCGCTGCCAGCAGCGCGTCGGTGACGTCGATGAAGTCGTTGAAGCTGTTGCGCTTGTTCATCAGGCGGCCGTCCTCGAACCAGGCTTGGCCCAGGTCGGCACCGCCGCGCACATGGGCCAGCGCAACGACAAAACCGCGGTCCAGCAGGCTCACGCGGTTGGCGCGGAAACCGGGGTTCATCGAGAAGCCATAGGCGCCGTAGCCGTCGATCAGCAGCGGCGCGCTGCCGTCGGCCCGCGCCTTGTCGCGCCGCCAGGCCAGCGTCACCGGAATGCGCCTGCCATCGCGCGACAGTGCCCAGAAGCGCTGGGTCTCGTAGAGGCTGGCGTCGAAGGTGGGCACTTCGCGTTGCTTGCGCAGCAGCTTTTCGCCGCTGACCAGGTGCAGGTCGTAGGTGGCCAGGGGCCGGACCATCGAACTCAGGTCGTAGCGCAGGTGGGCCGCGGCCGGGTCGGGCCGGGCGCCCAGGCTGACGGCGGTGCCGGGTGCCGCTTGCAGCGGCAGGCTGCGGCCGCGCTGCAGCACGCGGATGCGACGGTCGGCGTCCACGCGTTCCTGTACCGCCACACCGTCACGCAGCAGCACGAAGCCTTCGATGGTGGCCTGGTCGCGGCCAGGTACCAGGGTGCGCCAGAGGCGCCGAGCCTCGACGGCGCCTTCGGGCGCGCTGACGAGCTTGAAGTTCACCGCGCCTTCGTTGGTCATGATGAACCAGCGGCCGTTGTGGTGGTCGATTTCGTGGCGCACCTTGACGCGGCGGGCCAGCACCCGTTGCACAGGGGCCCCCGGGCGGGCCAGCGGCACGGCCCGTGTCTCGGCGATGTCGCCCCCGCGCAGGTCGATCAGCAGATAGCGCCGCGAGGCGCTGGCGCGGATCTCGGTGAACAGGGTCTGGTCGGCTTCCTCGTAGACCTTCACGTCGGCAGCAGCCGGCGTGCCCAGGGCATGGCGGTAAACCGGCCCGCTTTGCAGCAGCACCGGGTCCTGCCTGACATAGAACAGGTTGCGGCTGTCGGCCGACCAGACCACGGACTCGAGCACGCCGGGCACGCTGTCTTCAAGCAGATGCCCGGTCACCAGGTTGCGCACGCGCAGCGTATGGATGCGCCGGCCCGAGGTGTCCTCGGTCCAGGCCAGCAGGCGGCCGTCAGGGCTGATGGCATGGTCGCCCAGCTTGTAGAAAGCCTGCCCGGCGGCGCGTGCCGGCAGGTCGAGCAGCACCTCGGCCTTGGCCCGCGGGTCGGGGCGTTCCGGCGTGCCTGGCTGACGCATCAGTTGCGGGTACTCGGCGGCCGGTTCGTACACCGTCCAGGTCCACCACCCATGGTTGTAGGTGGGCACGCTGCTGTCGTCGGGCCGGATGCGCGCGCGCATCTCGGCCAGCAGTTGCCGTTGCAGACCTTGCAGTGGCGCCAGAACAGCCTCGGTGTGGGCGTTCTCGGCTTCCAGATAACGCATGACTTCGGCGCGCTTGGACTTCGGGTCGTCGTCGCGCAGCCAGAAGTACTCGTCGTTGCGGTCGCCATGCAGGCTTTTCACCAGATGCGGAATCTGCGGGGCGACGGGGGGCACGGGTGAACTCATGAGGGTCTGAGCGCCCGCCAGGCCCATCCAGCAGGCGAGGAACAGCGCGATCGATGGATGCATCGGCCGATGGTAGCCGCGGCGCGGCCCGGCACGGTGGGTCAGCGACCGGGCAAGCCCAGCGCGCAGCGCACCGGCCGGGCCGACAGCAGTTCCACCAGAACGACCGGCGCAATGCCCACCAGGAAGCCGCGCCGGCCACCGTTGATGCAGATGCGGGGCAGGTCCAGCACGGTCTGTTCAACGTAGATCGGCATCGGCTTCTTCAGCCCGAAGGGCGAGGTGCCACCGATCATGTAACCACTGTGACGTTGCGCGACTTCGGGCTTGCAGGGCTCGACGGACTTGGCACCAATTTCGCGCGCCAGGTTCTTGGTGCTGACCTGGCAATCCCCGTGCATGAGCACGATCAGGGGGCGCGCCTTGTCGTCCTGCATCACCAGAGTCTTCACAACATGGTGCTCCGGAACCCCCAGTTGGTGCGCTGACTCCGCCGTGCCCCCGTGTTCGACGTAATCGTAGGGATGCTCGGTGAATTCCACCTGGGCACGCCGGAGCATCTGCGTGGCCGGTGTCTCGCTGACGTGCTTACCTTTGGTAGCCATTCAACAGGGTTTCTACGTAGCTTTTGCCAAGTCTGTCACGCAAGGTCGAGATCACGGCCGGCAAGCCCATTCCGGGTGTGCGGCGAGTCATCAGGAGGATGCAGTGAAACTATCCAGCATTTTGGCGGGGACCGCGTTGGTGCTCGGTTCCCAGTGGTCCATCGCAGCCGGCGGGCCGCTCGACCTGACCAGCGGCAGCGCCGGTTTTTCCAGCACACCGATGGTGGGTGGCTTCACCGACATCTACACCTTTTCCCTGGCAACGCCCGCCACGCTCAGCGGCAGCATCACCACGATCGTCAACGGTCTGCAGGACATCGACTTCGTCGGCGTCTTCCTGACCGGGCCATCCGGGGTGTTCAACTTCACGCAACTGATGTCAGACCCCTTCGAAACCTGGGGCCTGGCGACCATCACCGTGGCAGCCGGCAGTTATTCGCTGGCCTTGATCGGTACGAACAGCCCCGCTGGCGCTTCCTATGGCGGCAACCTGGCCGTCACGCTGGTGCCCGAGCCCGAGCCCCTGGCGCTGTTGCTGGCGGGCATGGCCATCATCGGCCTGCTGGCCCGCCGCCGCGCCCACTAGCGGCCAGCGGGGACCTATCAGTCCCCGTCCACCCATTCGATCTGCGCACCCAGCGCGCGGATGTTCTCCGCGAAGCGCGGGTGGGCGCGCCGCACCGGGGTGGCATTGCGGATGACGCTGCGCCCCGGGATGCTGGCGGCCAGCATCAGCAGGGCTATGGCCACGCGGATGATGTACGGGCTTTCCACTTCGGCCGCCTGCAGCGGCTTGCCGCCGAAGGTGATGATGCGGTGCGGGTCGCTCTGGAAGGCATGGCCTCCGAACTTGCTGAGTTCGCTGGTCCAGCCCATGGCGCCTTCGTAGACCTTGTTCCAGTACATCACGCTGCCTTCGGCCTTCACGCCCAGGGCCACGAAGATGGGCAACAGGTCGACCGGCAGATAGGGCCAGGGCGCCGCCTCGATCTTTTGCAGGATGTTCTTGGTGAAGGGCTCGCGCACCTTGAGCGGTTCGTCCACGACGGTGTGGCTCCAGCCGCCTTCGTGCACCACTTGCACGCCGAACTTGGCGAAGGTGCGGTCGATCAGCGGGAACTGCTCTGGCGCACTGTTCTTCACAGTGATGCAGCCACCGGTGATGGCGCCCAGCGCCATGAAGGTCACGGCCTCATGGAAGTCTTCGGCAAAGCGGAACTCCACGCCTTCGGGCCGGCCCAACTTCTTCACGCCGTGCACCGTCAGGCGGCTGGTGCCGATGCCTTCGATCTGCGCGCCCAGCAGGGCCATGAACTGGCAGAACTCCTGCACGTGCGGCTCGCTGGCGCTGTTCATCAGCGTGCTGGTGCCCTGAGCCAGCGCCGCACACAGCACGAAGTTCTCGGTGGTGGTGACGCTGGCGTAATCCAGCCAGTGGTGGTTGGCGCGCAGTTCACCATCGACTTCGATCAGCAGGTGGCTGCGGCTGCGCTCCACGCGCCCGCCGAAGCGCTCCATCACCTCGACGTGCGGGTCGATCTCGCGCACGCCCAGGGTGCAGCCCTGCACGTCGTTTTCGATGCGCGCCACGCCGAAGCGCGCCAGCAGCGGCGGCACCAGCATCACGCTGGAGCGCATTTCCTCGGGCAGGTGATGCACTTTCGGGTCGAAGTGGGTCCTGGCGTGGTGCAGTTCCAGCACGCCGGTGGCGTAGTCCACCTTCACTTCGCTGCCCAGCATGCGGAAGATCTCGAGGATCTTGCGCACGTCGGTGATCTCGGGGATGCCGATGAGCCTGATCGGGTCGCTGGAGAGCAGCGTCGCGCACAGGATGGGCAGGACAGCGTTCTTGTTGGCCGAAGGGGTGATGCGGCCCGTCAGGGGCGTGCCGCCGTGGACAATGAGGTGGGCCATGAAGAAGAGGCCGCGAACGAGGCGCGGCGTGATGAACACGAATACCGCCGATTCTCTCGCGCGCCGACCCGGGCTGGCCATCGCCGGGATGGTCTTGTTGCATCTTGGCCTGTTGCTGGCCCTGTCACGCACCCAGGTGCGGCCCGATCCCCAGGCCGGGGAAGCGCCGTCGCCGGTCTGGCTGCTGCTTTCACCCCGTGCGGCCGCGCCGGCCGAGCCCATGCGCGCCGCAGCAGCGCCCCGGGTTCCGGCCGCTGCCAGGCGCTCGGCGCCGATCGCCGCACCCCGGACGCCACCCGAAACCACGCTGTTCCTGGCGCCGCGAACGCCGATCGCAGCGCCGCCCAACCTGGCAGGGAGCACAGGCGGCACCAGCGACGCCAGCAGCAGCACCGCCAGCACTGCTGCGCCCGGCGCCGAACCCCCGGCATCGAACCCGCTGCGGCCCCCGCCGCTGGACCTGCGCCTGCCGCGCCAGCGCAGCGCGCAGCCCCGTCACCCCGGTCTGGACGACCCGCGCAGCAACACCCGATCGCTCACCCTGGAAAGCCGCCTGGCCGAGGTGATGGGCTCGTCTGAAGGCCCGATCACCGAAGAGCCCATGCCCGACGGCAGCCTGCGCCTGCGCCGCGGCAACACCTGTGTGATCGTGCGGCCTTCAAGGGTCGGCGCCCTGGACCCGTTCAACCACAGCGTCAGCCCGAAACCGCGGCAAGTCGACGGCTGCTGAGCCTGGCGCGCGCGTGCTCGGCATCGGGCCTCAGGCCGCCCCCCGCGCCCGCGCTTCCTCCTGCAGGCGCAGCACCCGGCGCTGAACCTTGCCGGTGGTCGTCATCGGCAGGGTCTCGATGAACTCGATCTCCTTCGGGTATTCGTAGGGCGCGAGCCGCCCCTTCACGTGCTGCTGCAGCGCCTGAACCAGCGCGGCATTGCCCACCACCCCGGGTGCCAGCACCACGTAGGCCTTGACCAACGCGCCGCGCTCGCTGTCGGGCTTGGGCACGACGGCGGCATTCGCCACGGCCGGATGCTTCACGAGACAGTTCTCGACCTCGCTGGGCCCGATGCGGTAACCGGCGGACTTGAAGACATCGTCGCTGCGGCCCTGGTACCAGAGGTAGCCGTCGGCATCCATCACCGCGGTGTCGCCGGTACGGCACCAGCTGTCGTTGGCGTCGCCCGTGAACTTCGCAGTCGTGGCCGCGGGCTGCTTCCAGTAGCCCAGGAAGAACACCGGGTCGGGCTGGCCATGCACGTCGAGCCGGTGCAGGGCCACGTCGCCTGGTGTGCCGCGCGGGCACTCCCGGCCGGCGTCGTCGATCACGGCCACGCGATGGCCCGGGTAAGCGCGGCCCATGCTGCCCGGCCGGGCAGGCCAGCCGGGTTGGCTGCAACCATCGCGGTCGACGAAACGGCCGCAATTGCCGACGATGTAGTTGATCTCGGTCTGTCCGAACATCTCGTTGACGGTGAGCCCCAGCGCCTGGCGGCACCAGCCGAACACCGCATCGCCCAGCGCTTCGCCCGCGCTCATCACCGAGCGCAGATGCAGCCGGTAGCGCGCCTGCGGTGCCGGCACGGCCTTCATCATCGCCTTCAAGGCGGTGGGGAACAGGAAGCTGTGGGTGACGCGATGGCGCTGCATCAGGTCGAAAGCACGTTCCGGCGTGAACCGGCCCTGGAACGCGACGATGCGTCGGCCGAAATACAGCGTGGGCAGCAGCGCGTCCATCAGGCCGCCGGTCCAGGCCCAGTCGGCGGGGCTCCAGAAGACTTCGTCGCTGGCCTGCGGCGCGCCACTGCCGAACCAGTTCTGGCTGCAGACGAAGCCACTCAGGTTGCCCAGCAGCGCACGCTGCGGGATCAGCGCACCTTTCGGCGGACCGGTGGTGCCGCTGGTGTAGATGAGAAGGGCCGCATCGTCGGCGGCCGTGACCAGCGGTTCGAATCGGCCAGCCGGCCGGGCCAGAACGGTCCGCCAGTCGATGCTGCCCTGCCCAGCAGCCGCGCCCACCGCCAGCACGTGGCGCAAGGCCGGGCAGGCGGCATGCACCTGCAGCAGGTGGTCCATCGAGGTTTCGTCGGCCACGGCCAGCACCGCGGCGCTGTCCTGCAGGCGGAAAGCCAGCGCTTCGGGCCCGAACAACATCGACAGCGGCATCACCACCGCGCCCAGCAGTTGCAACGCGATGTGGCACACGGCAGTTTCGGGGCGCTGGGCCATCACCACCGCGACGACGTCGCCGCGCTGCACGCCCATGCGCTGCAACCCGGCGGCCAGGCGCAAGGCCTGGTCCTGCAGCTGGCCGTAACTGAGCGTGCCGCTGCGGCCATCTTCTGCTTCCCAGGCCACGGCCACGAGCCGGGCGGTGGCCGGGCTGGCGGCCCAGCGGCCACAGCAGGCCCAGGCGATGTTGAAGTCGGCCGGCACCTTCCAGCGGAAATCCGCGTGCAGCGCGGCATGCGCGTCGGGCGCGTCGGGCAACATGGGCCGAGGCCGGGGCGTCATGGCGGTGCGAAGGGGTCGGGACATGGGCGTCGAGCTTAAGGGCCGCCACTTGAGTTCGAAAAGCCGGGCTTGTACCGCCCTGTTGCAGGCACTGCCCAGGAGTGCAGCGGCGGCCCGGCGCGGTCAAGTTCAGCCGGCGCGGGCCGAAAAACAGACCATGGGACGCCGTGCTTCGATCCGGCGCCTCCGGTTCTTAGACAACGACTTCCGACACCGCCCCCACCATGCAACTCGCCGCCCTGGCCACCGTCAAGAATCGCATCCTGCTGGGCATGCCCCTGCCCTTCAACGTGCGCGACGCCGACCGCACGCTGCTGCTGGCACGCGGCCAGCGCCTGCAGTCGCAGGCACAGCTGGACGCCTTGCTGCAACGCGGCTGTATCGTCGACCTGGCCGAACTGACCCAGCGCCGCGAAGACGTGCTGAAGGCGCCTCGCGCGCTACTCGGACGTCTGTGGACCGACAGCATGAACGGCGTCGCCCAGGCCATGCGCAACAGCACCAAGCCCGGCTTCCGCGACAGCTTGAACGAGGCTGCCGAGCCCGTTCTGGCGCTGATCGAGCGCGACCCCGACCTGGCCATCTTCCAGGTGCTGCGCCAGGACGCCAATGCCGACCAGCAATACGGCGCACGCCGATCGTTGCACTGCGCCATCACCAGCCAGCTTGTCGCCCAGCGCCTGGGCTGGGCCGGCGAAGACGCAGAACGCGCCTTCAAGGTGGCACTGACGATGAATATCTCGATGCTGGAACTGCAGGGCCAGCTGTCGCGCCAGCGCACGCCACCCACCCCCGAGCAGCGCAAGGCGCTGCAGTCGCACCCGATGCGCAGCGTGCAGATGCTGGAGCTGGCCGGCGTGACCGACGCCGACTGGCTGCAGGCCGTGCTGCAGCACCACGAGCATGAAGACGGCAGTGGCTATCCCAGCGGCCGCAGCGACGTTGCCGACCTGGCTTCACTGGCCCGCCGCGCCGACGTCTACACCGCCAAGCTTGCCTCGCGTTCACACCGTGATGCCGTGGCCGCGGACATCGCCGGGCGCCAGATCTTCATGGAAGACCCCGGCCACCCGATGACCGCGGCCCTGGTCAAGGAATTCGGCATCTACCCGCCCGGCTGCCATGTGCGCCTGGTGTCGGGCGAACTGGCGATCGTGGTGGCGCGCGGCAGCAGCATCACCACCCCCATCGTCGCCTGCCTGAGCAACCCGCGCGGCGCGCCGCTGCCGGCCCCGGTGCGGCGCGACACCGCCCACAAGGCCTATGCCGTCGAGGCGGTGGTGGGCGAACGCAGTGTCACGGTGCGCCCGACTCTGGAGCAGCTGCTGGCGATGCCGGGCTGAGCGCCGGGCCCGGGGTGGCCAGACCCGCCAGCGCATCGCCGGTGACACGGCAGATACGCCACTCGGGCATCACCGTGGCGCCCATGGTCTCGTAGAAGCGGATCGCGTTTTCGTTCCAGTCGAGCACGCTCCACTCGAAGCGCCCGCAGCCACGCTCCACGGCCAGCGCCGCCAGGTGGCGCAGCAAGGCCTTGCCCAGGCCGCTGCCGCGGTGAGCCGGCTGCACGTACAGGTCTTCCAGATACAGCCCTGGCCTGCCCAGGAAGGTGCTGAAATTGCCGAAGAACAGGGCAAAGGCCACCACCTGCCCCTCGACCTCGGCCACCACCGCCTCGGCGGCAGGGCGCGCACCGAAGAGATGCGACTGCAGCGATTCTGGCGTGACCACCACGAGGTGCAGCAACTCTTCGAACTCCGCCAGTTCGCGGATCAGGCCGACGATGGCGGGCAGGTCGGCAGGCGCAGCAGGGCGCAGGGTGTGGGCAGGTGAATTCATGAGATGTCCTTGACGTGTCGGCCTCCGCGGCTGCGCACCCAAAGAAAAACGGGCCAGCTCCTGGAGGAACTGACCCGTCGGTCTAGAACGATTGTTCTGGTGCGGCTGGCAGGAATCGAACCCACGACCCCTTGGTTCGTAGGCAAAATGGATGTTGTTTTTTGTCGACTCATGACGTCCATTCAAAAACTAGAATCCTTATAAATCAACCACTTACAGAATATCGTCGTCCACCAATGTCTTCCGAAATACACTGACAGCCATCGAGTTGTAGGCTTTTTGTAGGCTTCGGAAACCGCCCAATCCGCCGAGGCCGCCTGACGCCAAGGGGTCGGACGTGAAGATCACCAG